>BNJU01002689.1_pt1 | contig 149359 bp, 215 predicted proteins | sample 8539281 | NCBI WGS metagenome assembly BNJU01 (sample SAMD00202456, study PRJDB9452) | human saliva metagenome | isolation source: human saliva | place: Japan | reverse complement strand
AGAGCAGGAAAGAATAAAGATGATTTTAGAGGAGTTGTTAGAAATGATCGTTTGATTGTCAGTTAATATGAATGGTTACATCGAGCAACACAAATAAACCCAAAAAGGTTTCGGATGTAACGTTTTACAACGAGCGACATTCTATGGTAAGGAGATGTCATGACTCTTACGGTTTGGAAAGCTACAAAGTGTGTACATTTTGACACGAAAACCGCGAAAATATCGTCCTCTTGTTTAAAACCGCCGTAAGCATTGTTTAATCACAATCATACAGAATAGTATCAAAGAGCCATCCTCCAAATTCTCCTCCATAGGGATCACCAGCCATACCATCAGCAATTCCAAGAGGAACAGGATCTGAGCCTGAACTAACTAATCAGCCAAGAGCTGCACTGCCTATCTCCTCAGTATTCGATTATTCTAATTGATCTTCTATGACAAAGGAAAATAAAGGCCTATCACAAGAATGATTTTTAAAAGTCCTTATGTAAGATTCGGATTTATTACAACTGTTTTGCACATAATTGTAATATGACTCATTTGGAGTCCTATCATAATACCAATTATCATCTGAGTTCTCTATAGTAGAATTATTCATACTATATATCACCACCTAAGATTGGAATCACTAAAAGTTTAGCATATTTGCACTATTTTAAGTACTTCTTGGTATGGAAAAGCATAGCCTTCAATACCTAAATTCTTCAGGAATAATATTCAGAAATATCATTATCTTGAATTATTGAGATTATATCTTTCTTTTTCATTAAAAAGGAACTATATTATATACGATTAACAGCTTATTTAACAGGTACAAAACGACTAACGTCGCCCCACTGATTTTTCATAACGAGCGTATCCTTGCGAAATGAAATATGTTGTACGATAGTTGTTCCGTCAGCGTCTATAGTCATACTATCGCCTGCAAACTGATAAGGTATTGCCACAATAGGATATTCATCTACATAATACAAACTATCCTTATCGATTTTTAACACAGTAACCTCATCACCACTTGGCGCCCAAAAACCAAATAATCGGGATTGCAGACTCTGTTGAGGCGAAGAGGCCATGCAGGACAGCATAATAAAAGCTGCTATTGAAATAAAACATTTTTTCATATTTGAATATCTTATGTAATATATAACTCAATTGTTGAATATAGTATAATTGTGTAGTCTCTTTTTTAAATGAGACTATCAATTTTTGATTCTATAATTAGTACTGCCTGACTTTCTATATGAAACGCAGGATCATGAGAATTAAATGGATCTAATAATTTTTGTCACTCTACTAGATAGCGCACTGTGATACGCCTTCTTTTCCTCTATACCATCCTGAGATAGTTAACTGACTTCGCTTAATACCATCACCACCTAGTTTGTTAGACTTGACCATTGTACGTTGTCAAACAAAAGTGCACTGGCTTTAGCAGTAACTTGACCAGTAATTATATTAAAGTGCTTATAAACGACGCTACAAAGATAATAAGTTTTATTCCAGATAGAAAAAATAGTAATACTATTCATCAAACTGTTTCATATATGAAGACTTAACTTCATCTGCAATATCGATATATGGCTTCATAGCTTTATAATCACTATGTCCAGTCATTTCATTACTACACTTGGTGGTATACCCTTAGAAAGTGCAGTACATATAAATGTACGTCGTCCACAATGGGTTCCTACAAAGTTCATATTTAGGCTTAACCACATCAACTCGTTTATTCCTTCGTAATGGGTTGTCTTTAAAATAAAGAAGATAGAGGTTATAGTTAGAAACTATCTTAGGTAAACTACCAACTTTTTGAATTCTATTAATATAGTTACTTTAATGAGAGCAATTCTCCTTTTTAAGTATAAGATTTTACCGATATCTCAATAATATAATTGCATAATATACACTGTTAATATGAGATTTACATCTATACGCAAGCGTACAAACATTTAGATTTGACCCACTTTTGACCCACTTTTACTTATTGTAAAATATTTTTCTCAAAAACCTCACAAGTTATGAAATAATGTAGATATTTTGAACCCCTAAAATTTGACCCACTGCTTGACCCATTTTTTTTCACGGAGTATTAGAACCTAAGTTATCGTGATAAAATGTCATATCAAATTATATCAGTAACTTCTGATGTTCTGATAATTTTGATATGATTTGATATAAATCTTTTAATGATTTTGCATAGATGTCCACTTCCTCTCTCTCCGCAAACAAGGGTGTAAATCAGCAGATTATGCGATTTACACCCTTTTCTACCCGAAAAACAGACAAATACAAACCAAGTTTCATTGAGTTCCTATATAAGGACCCATTAGAGCTGGCTTTGATTGCATACTGCTTGATGTATTGGACATCATCAAGTCATTCTCTATTTTTGTAAAGTCCAAAAGCCTTAATTATGCAATACCACTAGTTTTTAGGCTGGAGAATTTTGCAACGCCAAAAGGTATGTGCACTCCTGCAGTGTCTTTTTATATTCTCTAGATGGCTAGTTTGGTCATCAAAAGAAAATATGAGGTTTTAGAATATTCAACAATCTTGCTTTCTCTACTCCTCCCATAAAAAGACTTCGTCAACTTCGATCCCATATTAATCAGGGTAAAGACAACACGCTCGTGAGCTGGCGCATTGCGTGCGGTGACAATAGCTGTTTTTAGCAATCGCTTATAGCTTGGATTTTTGAGCCTTTGCTCTCTCCCAGTTTCTGAAATGATGAGATTCGCTGAGAAGTTCTGCTATGGGACCAGATTTTTAGTGGGTGCGTCCCATCTTCTTGTTCAAAAGGCCTGGTAGGCTTCTAGACCTTGTTCTTTATAGACCTTCTCTGAGCTATCATCTGCTATGAGCCCCGTCAAAGTCAAATGCTAAGCAAAGCCCTTCTTCATTTTGAATCATGTATCTCTTGCTTCCCTACAACTCCTGCTGTGATTCCATTTGCTAATGCTTCTTTAGCATCTTCTATATTAGTAGTCAAAAAGAGAGTTGAATTGAAGGCTGGAAGGTATTGATAATTGGAATTGCCTGAAGAGAAGCATGCACGAGATATATTTAACTTGTAATGCTGGATTGAACGGAATGCCCGTAAGCCTGTTTCTGGACTATTCTTAGAAAACAGAATTACCTCTATTGGTTGTTCCTCTGGAAAGAGGCATTTGAGGCTCAAAAAGTCTTTTTACAAAAGAAAAAGCAACACCAGTTCTCAGAGGACTATCAATATTCTTCCACTGGTATTCTCTATAAGCTTTTTCACCGTCTTGCCTGAAGATTGCATCAGACTCTTGCATATCAAAGAGAGCACTAGATGAAACAGCTATGACAGTTTCTTTTCTATCGGTGTATGGCATAATCTTACATCAGATATTTTTGAGAATGGCTGTACGTCGTCAAACAAAAAGTGTACAATTGCAAAATATAGTTATTTACTCTGATATTTCATTGTTTTATTATCAAAAGATTCTTTTTGTTGATAGAATTTTGCGTTATTATTTCTCTTATCTTTTTGATTTTCTCCCCTTTGCCTAAGTATACGTCTTTGGGTGTAAGATTATCTAACGATTCCTGAAACCTTCTCTCATTATAATATTTCACCCACCCATCGATAGCCTTTTCCAGTTCTTAAGGGGCAGAAATAATGATTTAGCTTAATTACACTTTTCATCGTTCTGTGATATCGTTCGATCTTTCCTGTGTCTACGGATAAAAGGGTTTACCGTGGATATGTTTGATATTACATTCCTTACAGAGATACTGTTTGAGAGAGGAAGCAATACAGCATGGTCTATCGTCTAATAACAGACAAGGAAGATTCCTACGTGTAACTTCTACCTTTCCAATTGCTTTACCACAGTTCTGAATATTGTGCGTTATCAAACAAAAGTGCAGAGAAATAACTGCAGTATAGAACGTTTATACATATTCAAGGCTCCACTATTTTATAGTCAGCCATCAAGCTCTTTTTCTTTTTGACATTATAAAATTACTAATATACGTTTCAGAAAGTTTGGGATATATTTTGACATCAGCAATTCAGGAAAGCACCTACTATACAAAATATTTCAGTATCTTTGTTCTCAACATCATAACACGATATCACCATATATAAATTACAATAATCAAACAATCAATAGAACTCTCATAAAAATATGATAACGAACAAAATATTTCATTTAGCAATTATGGCTAGCTTTGCATTATCAGCAAACGCCACTGACATAAAAAGAAGGACTTTCCATCTGGTTTGATAGACCTACAACGTTAGCAAACAAAAACTATTTGGTGGGGAACAAACCAGAAAAAGTGGAAAGGCGGAAACAAACCCATATCAGCAGGTGATACGGCTCAAAAATCCTGATGCCGATTGGGGATCTCAATCTCTTCCTTAGGGAATGGCAGCTTTAGGGCAAATGTTATAGACTCTATAGAAGCTGAGACGCATCACCTTTAACGAAAAGACATTATGGCGTGGTGGTCCCAACACGTCAGCAGGTCTCGAAAGCATATTGGAATGTTAACAAGCAGTCTGCACATTATTTAAAAAGAAATCCGACAGGCATTCATTGAGGGTAATGAAAAAGAAGGCTGTACTGTTAACACGCAAGAACTTTTAATAGTACCGTTTCTTATAGAATCTTGGAAGGAAAAAGCCTTTCCGCTTTGGTAACTTTACAACCATGGGCGAGTTCTATATAGAGACAGGGTTGAGTTCCGTTGGGATGAGCGAGTATAAACGTGCTCTTTCTTTAGACTCTGCATTGGCTGTGGTACAGTTTAAGAAAGATGGAGTAAGATATGAACGTAACTATTTCATCTCCTATCCAAATAATATTATGGTTTGATTCGTTTTAAAGGCAGACCAACCTGGTAAAGCAGAATTTGGTATTCAGTTACGAAGCAAATCCAGTATCGACTGGCAAGATGGAAACAGACGGGAAGAATGGTTTAGTGTTTAAAGCACATCTTGGACAACAACCAAAATGGAGTATGTAGTCCGCATCAAGGCTCCTAAACCAGGAGGTACTATCAATAATGATAATGGTAAATTGACTATCAATGGTGCCAATGAAGTAGTCTTCTTGATTACCGCTGATACAGATTATAAAGTCAACTTTCAATCCTGACTATAAGAATCCAAGAACATACGTCGGTGTAAATCCGTCTGAAACCACAGCTGCATGGATGCAAAAAGCAGTGGCACAAGGTTTACGATGCTTTGGCTTGAAGCACATTACAAAGATTATGACTTCATTGTTCAACCGAGTTTCTTTGACGTTAAATAGTGAACAAAGAACTTCAGACATCCCTACCCCACAGCGTTTGATAAACTATCGTAATGGTAAGGAAGATTTTTATTTAGAAGAGCTATACTACCAATTTGGCCGCTATTTACTGATTGCTAGTTCAAGACCCGGCAATCTACCTGCAAAACTTACAAGGCATCTGGCATAACAATGTAGACGGGCCATGGCGTGTAGACTATCACAATAATATCAACATACAGATGAACTATTGGCCAGCAGGATCGACAAACTTGTCTGAATGTGCACTCACTGATAGACTTTTATCCGTACATTAGTTAAGCCCGGTGAAAAAACAGCTCAAGCTTATTTCGGTGCAAGAGGTTGGACTGCTTCTATCTCTGGTAATATTTTTGGATTTACAGCTCCATTGGAAAGTGAAGATATGTCTTGGAACTTCAACCCGATGGCTGGTCCATGACTTGCTTCTCACGTGTGGGATTACTATGACTACACGAGATAAGAAATTCTTAAAAAGGAGTAGGTTACGACCTTATCAAGAGTAGTGCCATCTTTGCAGTAGATTACCTATGGAAAAAGCCAGACGGAACTTACAGCAGCTCCTTCAACTTCACCAGAACATGGCCCATTGACGAAGGAACAACCTTTGTTCATGCTGTTATCCGTGAAATACTGATGAACGCCATCGATGCGTCAAAGGTCTTGGACGTAGATAAAAAGGAGCGTAAACAATGGGAAGAAGTCTTAAAAAGAATCGCACCTTATAAGGTAGGACGTTATGGACAATTGTTAGAATGGTCGAAAGATATTGATGATCCAAACGATCAGCACCGACATGTCAACCATTTGTTCGGATTTGCATCCTGGACATACAATTTCACCAATCACAACTCCAACATTAGCAGAAGCATCAAAGGTGGTACTTAATCATCGTGGTGACGGAGCAACAGGATGGAGCATGGATGGAAACTCAACCAATGGGCACGCTACATGATGGAAATCGTGCATATAAACTCTATGAAACCTACTAAAGAATGGGTACACTTGATAATCTTTTGGGACACGCATCCTCCTTTCCAAATCGATGGTAACTTTGGTGGTACAGCAGGTGTAACCGAAATGCTAATGCAAAAGTCACATGGGATTCATCCACTTACTACCAGCACTACCAGATGTATGGAAAGATGGAGAGGTGAAAAGGTCTTTTGTGCCAAAGGTAATTTTGAACTAAACATTTGCTGGAAGGATGGCATTTTAAAAATCTGTTACTGTTCTTTCAAAGAATGGAGGAAACTGTGAATTGAGATACAAAGAAGACAAGCTTTGTATTGAAAACTGTCAAAAATAAGTCCTACACATTGAATTATGTCAACGGAAAGTTTGTACAAGAGAACTAATTATTAGGTGAATTATCTTGTAAAGAAGAAAAAGGAATCTGTTCAATAACAGATTTCTTTTTATTTCCTGCAAAATAGAAAATTATACGTTGTCAAACAAATGTGCATAACTTGAGTTCCAATTAAGTCTTGGGATTTGATTTGAATTATTAACAGAAGTGTATTTACACATGACAACAAAAAGAATTATTCAGTAAATCCTAATCAAACCTAAACTCGAGATAAAGAATTTTATAGAGGCAGGCAAAGCTCACCTTGATGGTGATACTGTCCGTGAAGCAACAAGTGATGAAGTAAAGGAACTTCGTCAGGAAAAATACGAAAAACGATAAAGTAAAAATTCGATTAATAAAAGTTTTTAATAAAAAAACAATAAGGTGTAAAGTTAAATAACTATATTTGTAGTTGTGCACTTTTATTTGACAACGTACAATCTGCACGATGCTGAGTATGGAGACGAAGTATTGGATTATTATGGAATAAGGGAGTGGGTAGAGTCACTTCCCAAACGTAAAATATCTCTTATGATACTTCAAAAGCTATACAATTATAGGACTCTAAGCGAGTAAGAGGTGTAAAATACGTTATTCTACTTGAAAGATATTTACTATAAAAATAGAATCATTATGCGCAAAACTCTAAGATTATTACTCATATTGAGTGCAATTATTATGACAGCCTGCCATAATAATGAACAGGAAATAGATATTAGTTGGACACAAGAAGCAGCAAGAGTAGTTCACGATGGCATCAATACTAATTTTGAACATAAAAACAATCTCTCTTGATTTCTCTGCGGATACTCAAATTGAGTTATCAAGTTCATCAAGTGAAAAACTGGATAAAACCGACCGTTATTTTTCTAATGGAAAAGGGACAATTGATCATTGAAATCTTGAAAAATAAGACTCTTTCATCAAGAGGGAAATGTTATTTTTCATAGTACAGGGAACGTTTGTTACTATAAAGGTTTTTCAAGATGGTAATCCAAAAAGTTAGTACAGATAAAAATATATTATCAAGGAGCTGATGGTGGTAATGTCGAAATTCATGTAAAAAGCAAAGGAGAGTTATCCGCAGGAATTTATCCTACTGATTGTAAGTGGGCAAAAAGTAGTTAAGACTATTCCAAGTGGTGACAATGAATATGCAATAACGGTTGCTATTGATAAAAAAATGAGGGATTAGGTAGAGTTGCTTCTGTTGATTTTAAAGTTAATGGGAAAAACTGCAAATCAGGATCTGGCCCATGTTTGGTTCAAGAGCCTGCACCTTTTACTAACACAACGACCATAACATGTGAGAAGCCAGGCTGTTTACAAGTGCTCTTGGAAATGATTTAACCAATCTTCGACGTATCAGATCGCTTAAACTAATAGGTAATATTAATGGTCTTGATTTTATCTTGTTGAGAAATTTATTCATGGATACAAATGAAAGTCTATACCAATATCCTGTAGATATAGACCTCTCAGAATGTAATATAGTTGCAGGTAATCAAAATCCATATGAGTATTTCGGTTTGGCACTCATCTAAAAATATTTGAAGATGTTTTATGTATGGTGAGATACCATCGGGAGTTTTTCAGCAATGCTACTAATTTGAAGAGCATTATTCTCCTAAAAATCTGAAAATAGTTGGCCATTCAGCCTTTGCTGGGATGTAAAAAGCCTTAAGACAATAGATATCCCTGCTGATGTAGAGAGATAATAGTAAAGGCATTTTATGGATGTATTAGACTGCAAGATATCAAACTTACATCTAACGTAAGCCTTACCTCTATTGGCAATCAAGCTTTTCACGACAAAATCCACATTGAATGAACTAACAATTCCAGCTACAGTTGTTAATGTGGGAGTTGAAAGCCTTCTTAGGTTGTTCTGTTTCAAAACTTCACCTTAAATGGTTTGAACCTCTTGAGATTCGCATAGTTCCTAAAGTTGAAGGTTGTACTCTCTACGTGCCTCAGGCACCGCAGCTATTTATCGTAAAACACGGAATTGGTCTAAATTCTCCGATGTCATAGAGGAGTAAATTATAAGACATAGGGACTCATCCGCTTATATGGTCCCCAAATGCCTAATCATCGAATAGGAAAAGATCCTTTTCTCAATCTTCTTAAAAATAGGCGAACCATGATTTCTAAGAAAACAACAAGACAATGGATTTTACTCTAAGACTATAAAATAAGAAAGGAAATGCAAATCAAAAATAGAACTAGCGTACTAAAGATATAAGAACTAAATGAAAATATTTCTAGTAGCACAAAAGAGCATTACTAAAACATGCTCTAATTCACTATAGCACTTTAATATTACTACATTTTCAACGGCTCTTTAGCCTGTTTTACAACCCAATATATCTCATCAAAAGTTAAGTACCCGCTCAATTTTTCCTATAAGACTGATCTTTTATAATATGAGGATGTCTCAAATAAGGGAGAACAGCATAATCTATAAAAAATATTTGTAGCCATTACGCTCAACTGATGGGCGAACAGAGTCATACCCTTTTACTTTCTGCATATTTCTTCGCTATGTTGTTGTAATCTATCATTCTTCCATTTATATTTAGTTATAACACATATCTAGCTGTAAACAGAATTACTATGTTAGCATTTTTAATCATCAAACACCCATTTTGTCTATTTATTTACCCTCTCGTGGCTTTGATATTATTTTTAATACCAACTTTTGATGTTAGAAAAACAAGATGAAATAAGTCTGCATTGTAAACATACATTATATATAAGCACCAACCAACTTCATAACTCCAAAAACTCTATTAGTTGATCAATCTTTCTTTTCCAGTTCATCTAAGTCTATAAAGCGAGAACTTCGATAAACCTCTTTGCCTTCTAATATAAAGTAATACAGTTGGACCCAGCATATACAAGGAACTCCTTCTATCAAGGGTTCTCTGTTATGTCTGTACTAAAATGATAATAGCTGAGGATAGTTCTCTACTAATTGTTCAACTTTACTAAACATATATGCAGACACTGCAATCAGGGAGCCTTAATATAGAATAAGCAGATACGGTTCTTACTGATAACCTCTTCTATGTCGGTGATATTTGTCAAATGGTTCATTTTTCTTATTTCGTATTATAACCTGCATATATTTCGATTGCATACTTATAAACCTGCAATTCATTTTCAATGCCAAGCGCACTATTGCAAACATAGTTATTTATTTCAACTACCCTTCGTTTTATTTGCATTAATTGCATTATAGACATCATTTATAAAAACAACATGATGAAATATCAAACAAAGTAACTATATTTGCAGTTGTGCATTTAAATTGATATAAAAGATAACAAACATCACACACTCATTATTTTATTAATCAAAGAAAATAAACTGAAATGAATAAAATACAATACCTCATTGCATGGCCTTTCTGTGCTACAGTCGTTCAAAGGCGCAATCTTTCGTTACTGTCAAAGGACGAAAGCTCTATCGTGACGGTAAACCCTCACCTATCGGAACAAACTATTGGTATGGCGCCATTCTTGGTCTCCGAAAGGTAAAGGGTGGAAACAGAAAAAGACTGAACCGTGAACTAGACGAAATGAAACGTTTGACATCACCAATCTACGTATTTTGGTGGGTAGTGATGGCGAAGAGGAATCAAATGAAAGCATCTCCTGTGCTACAGCCTTCTCCAGGCGTGTATAACGACACCATATTAGATGGTCTCGACTATCTAATGTTGCAGCTTCAACGCCGTGGAATGGAAGCTGTCCTCTACCTAAACAACTCTTGGGAATGGAGTGGTGGATATGGTTTTTACCTTGAAAAACGCAGGTGGAGGCAAGGCACAACAGCCTAACGAGGTCGGATATTCTGCCTACGTTAAATACGCATCGCAATTCGCCACCAACCAAAAAGGCGCAACAACTCTTCTTCAATCACGTTAATTTCATTTCTCAAACGCACTAATCGCTATACGGGAAAGCCCTACACAGACGATCCAGCTATTATGTCATGGCAGATTTGTAACGAGCCACGTGCGTTCGATAAGGCTGCACTTCCACAGTTCGAAGCATGGTTAGCTAAGGTTGCATCCATAATGAAGAGCATTGACAAGCGACATTAGGTGAGTATAGGTTCGAAGGAGCGTTCGGTTGTGAGGTTGATTATGATTCATGGCAACGCATCTGTTCTGCTCAAATGCAGATTATTGCAACATACATATTTGGCCTTCAATTGGGGTTGGGCTAAGAAAGACTCGCTAATGCTAAATGTGCAACGTGCCAAAGACCCTCACAAAGGAGTATTTAGACCGCCACTTGGATATCTGCGCAAAGATCAACAAGCCTCTAGTTATGGAAGAGTTTGGTTATCCACGAGATGGTGTTTCTTTCTCTAAACAATCATCTACCACAGCTCGAGACGCCTATTACAGCTATGTATTCTCGCCATTAGCAGACGACTTAGCCAAGGGCGGATACTTACAGGGTGTAACTTCTGGGGTTGGGGAGGTCATGCCAAACCCAAACACGAACAATGGGTGCCTGGAGACGACTATACATGCGATCCACCACAAGAGCCACAAGGTCTTTACTCAGTATTTTCGACAGACAGATCTACCATTAATATCATAAAGCGGGTATCGCTAATCTGCCAAACGCAAATAAACGATACATACTCCTCTATCCTTTTTGTGTTTAAAGGAACATCAAGACATTTTCGACAAAGAGAAAGAAAGTGAAAGAGCACTATAAATAATACTAATAGCCACGCAAAGTTTAAATTTGCGTGGCTATTTTTCGTCTTGCTCAACAACTATCTTAGTACCTGCAATCACAATAAAAGCGCATTTTTATAGATAAGTATCCCACGGCTAATCTTTTATAATTGCATTACAAATCGGAATAATAATATTTCCATTGTCTGAGGCTCACCCCCTAATTATTTTAGAAAAGATAAGTTTCTCCGGTTCTCCTATGAATATAATTTACAAAACAATCGAGGTTTTAGCCTTGTAGAATAAAGATTCCTGCATAAACTAGTCTCGTTAATATTCTAATTTACATTCTTTATATAGAATCTTACAGTAAAATCCAAGCCCCTACAGAATGAGATAAACCTTAAGACTGAGTCTATTACCATTTATAATTACACTTACCCCTTATTTATATTAAATTTCGGATCGTTAGTTATCTGTGCAGACTTACTAAAAATACTCCATGAATTATTTAAAACCATCAAGAGTAAAATCAACAATATTGATTCGATTTAGAAACTCATTTTTAATAGGGTTTTTCGATAAATATTTAATAAAATTATCAGAATATTGATCTTCATTATTATAGAAATTCTTTAAATATAAGATAGAATCACAATCCAACGTAGATGTTTCAAAGCCATAACACCATTTTGCATATAAGACAAAAACTATGACAATCAATAACATATACTTTGCATGTGAAAAATCCTGTAAATGTTGGGTAATTAGTTATAACGAAATTATGAATGTTTTTGAAGAATAATCACCTAAGTCCTCGAAATATTGGGAGTTCTTTTTACAAATTCTGTTTTCCTTATAACCTGCTCACAACCTTCTACTAATCTTTTCCATGCCTCTGCATAATTAATTGGATCCATAGAATAGTGAATACATTTTGCATCCGCCATACAAAAACTACATTTTCATTGATACAAGGACATCTATCTCCTCATTATTATTATTTTCTCCATATTTACTGACAGGCATGCACGTTATTGGATATTTTGTACCTTCTCTGTCAATTGTTTATATATATAGTTTTCAAATTGCTTTTCCTCTTTCTTCAAGGCAAAAATCCTCCTCTCTCCATAAGGAAATCTATTATATTATAAGGACAGAACAAATTATTGGGTAAAAAGGCAAAGATAATAATCTCCTATTTGGTACAACATAGAAGTCCAAATATTATTAAATTTTTCCAACTAGCTTCTAACGCACCTATTGTCGCACTTATGCTCAATTTTTGTAAGTTTTTCAACATAGGATATAAGATTTTCTTTTCTAATCTTGCTTGGAATAAGAGCAAAGTCCCCACGAGTATTAATAGGTATGTCAAATTTTGCATTAGACAACACATATTGTGCTATATACTGTATGGCACACCATATAGAAATTGCTTCATCGATTGTACAATCAGCAGTTTTGGTAACTTTGTATCACCAACAAGAAAATCATAGTATGCATCTATGGCAGATTGCATATCACTAACTATTTGTTTATGTTCTTTTGATTCTCCTTTAGCAAATTTTAATGTAACACACTTTCTGTTTATATTTACTGTCTTTATACGGTAAATAGTTATATACCGATAAAGTCTAGGGTTAATCTTTTTCTTGTGTGAACGATTCAGTACTTGCATTCTACGCTCAGAGAACATCATATTACCTGCCACAAGAAGCCTTAGATTATCATGATTCTCATAGTCAAAAGTGATAGATTTATTGTCCTCATCTATATTTACAAAGCCACCATTATAGATATATCGTCATAGGAATGCTTTACCACAACAGTACGCTGACTTATTTGCATTGAATGTATAATTCTACCCTACAAACTCTTCAGGTTTAAAGTTCTCAAGAGTTAGTTTTTCATCAAGAAGATGCCTCAGATAATTTAGTTGCAAACCACATGCTTCTGTTTCACTTTCCAAAGCAGCTACGCACATCAACAAAACCAATATCTGGCACAGGAGATTCTACTTTAAAATTCAGTATATCTGATAGGGTTATGTGGTCCCTTTTCTGCTTTATTAAGGGTTTTATTATATTGATCCCATATAACTTTGTATTCTCGATTCAGTCCTGCAACAATATACTCTGCAATATCACAAGTATCTAGATTCAAATGACAATAGTTATCTTTTTATTTTTCATATAATCCTGCATGCGAGTTATGTATCAAATCAGAAATCTTTACAAAATCGTCAATAGCTTTATCGTCTTCTTCAGAGCGTGGAATATTTTTGTCTAGCTTTTCTGATATTTCAGATAATTCCTTATGAGCATATTTCTTACTTGTAGGTTTATACTCACATCTCTCAGGATGATTTATTATGTATCCTTATACGCCTCAAAAATTTCTTCATATAAAAATATATTGCAATTATTATAATTTACAGCAACTAAAGTCCATCCAATTTGCTTAACTATAAACTATCTATTATAGATACAAGCAAACCATACAGGAACTAAAAATATTTTAAAGAAAACTCAAAAGATTAAAGTTTCTTATTTATCTTTTATTAAATTATTCAAGGACAAGTTCAGTATATGGCTCTATTTTCATAAACATTAGGTATTTTCATATTATCGAAGATATTCCCCATCACCCCACCTCCGAAGTACCACGGAGGAAATCGGGAATGAAGACGGGTGCAGAGCCATTCTCAATAGATAGCTTTGAGAGTTCAGCAATGCAACACCACTCAGCCAAGTCGTACACATCCATATCCAAAGGCAGGCCTTGTTGCAGACATTGAGCCAAGCGCAAGTCCATAAAGTACGACATTCCGCCACGTGAGTCGAGATGCTTTAGCTATCTTCATTGTTTCTTGCGAGAAGGCAGGAGCATAGCGATTGAGTAGCGTTTCTATTTGCGAAGCAGTCAAAGGCGTGTTGCAATTGTCGAGTTCAAGTCCCACCTTAGTGGCAGAATCAGGATTTAGTAGCACTTCAGGAATAGGATATTTGGCAACTAGCCTTTGCGTTTCCAACCGCCTGAAACATACGATTATAAGGACGTGGAGTCATTACATTATGCTGAATAAGAATGGTTTTTGCCCTTCACCGTGCGTATCATTGTAGACGTTTGGTCGCCATTCGCAAAACTATTGCAAGTCTCCCCCATCACCTCTTGATACGTCTGTTTGCCTAAAAAAGCATCGGTTTGCATGGCAGTGAGATAGTGCATGCGGTCGGTTCGGTGTATATCAAGCAACCTACAAGCAGGTCCTATGCTGTGTGTTGGTAAACATCACCACAATTTCGACTGGTATATTCCATGCGCCAAGGCGTCCAACGATTGCCAAGAGGATGAGCATAACCACCCTCCACATGCACCAATTCACCCAATAAGCCCTCTCGAACCATCTCAAGAACAGCCATTTCAAAATGATCGTACACTGCATTCTCAAGCATCATACAATGTTTTTGCGTGCGTTCTGCCGTGTCTACCAACGCCCAAATATCCTTTAAAGTGAGAGCAACAGGCACTTCCACCGCCACACACTTGCCTTGTTCCATCGCATAAAACCGCTATTGGCACATGCGAAAGCCAGTCGGTGCATATATAAACAAGGTCTATTGCCTGCTCTTGGCATAAGTCGAGGTAGCCATTTTCGCCCCAATACACAGCAGGACGAGGCTTTCCTAATTGCTCAACATGCTGTGCAGCCTCCTCAGTCACTTGCTTTGAAGCATCGCAAAGCCGCAACAATTTCTACATCAGGAATATAACACCAGCGTGTAACAGCCATCTGTCCACGTGCTCCCACACCCACAAAAGCCACTTTTAAATGAGGCATTGGGGCAAGAGTTAACGATGAAACATCACGCTGACCAGCCGAACGAGCTGGGATAAATGTTTCTAACGGGCGTGTGTGCAGCTTCAATTCCATTGTAATTGTGTTTTTATTCTACTGCAGATATACCTAAAAAGTGAGAAAGAGGAAAGATGAAAGGCGAAAAAAAGCTAATTTAAAACATTTGCTTTATAAGTTGCATAAAAACCAAATAGTTACCAAACACGCAACTAAAAAGCGTGCTATTGGCTTTTAAAAGGACAACTATTACACATCAAAAAGGACTGCTATTAAACCTCAATTTCAGAATGTAATTAGCACACAAGAAAATAGCACCTAAACGAATACCAAAAATCTTTTTCATACCCATTGCGCAGAATATCAGCTTCTACTCATCATTTTAAGAAATTCGATATGCATATGCTGAACTTTCATTATATTTGTATGCAGATATCTAAACAATCAATTTATACATGAAAAACTTTACTAATCGTTGCAACCCTGCTGATGAATTACGTCGGCATGGCACAAACATCTTATCAACCAACGGCAGAAAATCTTTAAAGCACGTGAACAATTTCAAGACCAAAAGTTTGGAGTTTTCTGCTTACATTGGGGGCTCTATTCTATGATGGGTGTAACGATGGATTATGACCAACAGAGACATTCACTATCAAGAATATCCTAAATTGGCCAAAACTTTCTACCCTTCGGAGTTCGATGCCGATGCTTGGATAAGCGCAATTAAAGCTGCTGGAGCTAAGTATATCACCATTACCACACGTCATCACGATGGTTTCTCGCTCTTTAAAACAGCAACAAGTAGCTATAACTCGGTTGATGGCACTCCATTTAAGCGAGATATCATCAAGGAATTGGCAGAAGCTTGCAAGCGACACGGCATTGATTGCATCTCTACTACTCACACTTGGATTGGGGAAGAAGATTATCCAGTAGGAAGAACGGGACGTGGCACTGGTAGACCAAAGAAAAGGCTAATTGGCCAAGCTTATTTTAATTTTATGAACACCCAATTAACCGAGCTACTCACCAACTATGGCGAGTAGGAGCTATTTGTTCGATGGTTGGTGGGATCATGATAACGACGCAAAGCCTTTCGATTGGCAGTTAGAAGAGCAGTATGGCATCATTCATAGCTACAACCACAATGCCTCATCGGCAGCAATCACCACACAACTCCTTTCCCTGGAGAGGATATTCAGATATTTGAACGTGACCTACCAGGTGAAAAACAAGGCGGGATTATCAGGACAAGACATCAGTCGTTTGCCTTTAGAATCATGCCAAACCATCAACGAACACTGGGGATATTCAATCACAGACAGCAACTATAAATCAGGAAAAGAATTGATTCAGATGCTTGTTCGGGCTGCAGGAAAGAACGCAAACCTACTTCTTAACATTGGTCCTGAACCCGGAGGAGCGCTTCCTTCATTGGCACTCGACCGCTTAAAGACTATCGGTGAGTGGCTGAATAAATATGGAGAGACCATCTATGGCACTCGTGGTGGTATCGTTGGTCCTCACGATTAGAGTGTTAGTACACAGCGTGGAGAACAAACTTTATATTCATATTATGAACTGTATGGACTCTAGTTTGTTCATCCCAACAGGCAAACCACTAGGGTTAAATCTGCCGTTGTTTACTGGCACAAACAAACGAGTTAACTTCACTAAAACGGGCAAGGCATCACCCTTAACCTCGATACTGTGCCCACCGACATTGATTATATCGTTGAACTAAGTTTGTAATGCAGATTTTCAAAGGAATTGTTCATAACACTCCGTAGCAACCAATTGGTTACTGCGGAGTGTATCATAATAGAACTCTTCCCTATGAATATTTTTCTTAAAACACAAATATTCATACTACACTTTTACTAAATTCCTACTTGTATGTTGTCAAACAAAAAGGGTACATTAAAGCAAAACACTAATTCTACTATCAGATGTTTACTACATATCTTCAATAGATAACGAACAGCTAAATCCACTCAATAAAATAAAACAATGAAACTAAAGATTTTCTATCATACTTCAAAGCTCCTTGCTGTTTTTCAGCTTTGCAAGGGCTAGTACAACTTAGGCACTACTCAGAATTCCTCTATTCTAATTCAACGCTATACCATTCCTGTTCTTACACATAAGACAACTAATGCAGTCCTAAAAATTATCATCAAATCAAATAAAGTATGCGATATCAATAGAATTTTATCTCACCCTTCGGGGAACTACAAATTTGCATGATATAACTAATTTAGAACTATATCATGCCTCAGAAAAAGGGAATATAGATTTATCAAGACAAAATTATATCCACTTCGGATATAAAGAAAAATATCATTCTCCTCTTCATCTTAAAGTTGCAAAGGAGACTCTTCTATTCTTTGGGTATCACTAAAAGCTTCGAGATAAAGTTAGTCTCACCAATATATATAATGTAAACTGCAAGAGTCTTGAGTTGAATGAACAAAAATATACCCTAAAACCTTTTTCCGTCAGGGTTTAAGAGCTGGTGTTGCACTACGAATCGAAGGAGATAATGGTATACATACATCACGAATTCCTGGTTTGATCAAAACTCTCAATGGTACATTGATAGCCGTTTATGATGCCCGTTACAAAAAAATAGTCGTGACCTACAAGGAGACATTGATATATGTTGTCAACGCAGCACTGATGGTGGTAAAAGTTGGGACCGGTAATAAAAGTTTTAGATATGGATTGTTTTGGTAACCTTCCTCAGAAATATAATGGTGTCAGTGATGCGTCTATACTTTGCAATAAGAATACAGGACAAATTATAGTTGCAGCAACTTGGATGCATGGTGTGATAGAAAAACAGAGTGGTAAATGGATGGAAAACCTCAACAGAAGATAGTACTGTTTTGGAATCATCAGTGGGCAAAAAAATGGAACATTACCTGGATTTGATTTAAAACATAGTAGTCAATTAATTCTATCAAAAAGTCTTGATGACGGAATTACGTGGTCAAAACCAGAAAACATTACAACACAAGTCAAAAATCCCTAATTGAGTCTTCAGACCATAGCTCCTGGTAATGGTATAATAATGAGTGATGGAACTATGGTTTTTCCCAGCCCAAGGTCGGGATGAAACAGGTAGACCTTATTCCAATATCATATTTAGTAAAGATAATGGAATAACTTGGAAAGCAAGTAATCCTGCATGGTATAACACCACAGAATGTGCAGTTGTAGAAAGACTTAATGGTGATCTCATGCTCAACATACGTGACAATGCTAATTATAAAGATTATTCAGATCGCAATGGAAGACGAGTTTGTGTTTCTTCTGATATGGGAAAAACTTGGTCTGAGCATAAAACGTCCCACAAAGATTTGATAGAACCTGTTTGTATGGGCAGCCTATATCGTCACACATACACCAACAAGAAAAATCAATATTACTTTTCTGTAACCCTGACAACAAAGTATCTAGAACTCATATAACTATAAAAATCAAGCAATGATGATGGAGAGACGTGGAAGGAAAGAAAATTCTTCTTGATGAACTACGAGGAGCTGGATATTCTTGTATAACGTCAATTGACAAAAATCACATTGAGTTTTATACGAGGAAGTCAATGTAATATGGTCTTTCAAGTTATTAATATAAAAGAATTTATGTAATGCTATCGCTATAGACAATCATTTTTGGACAATTTTTATCGCTACAAAAATAAAAAGTTGATATTATATTACATTAAACAAAGTTTCCTTTGCCCACACTTTCTCCTAAACAAGTTTTCTGGCAGGTTACTAAAGAAAAGTAATATAAAAGTGTTTTGAAGCTAACCTTTTTCAAAACCAATGGCACAAAAACACGTTTCTTTTATTTAACTTTGTGACGAATCAGATTAAAAGTCGAGAATATGGTATTGAAACAGATAAATAATCTGCTTACATTCTCGTACAAATAAAAAGCTTTCAGCAATATAATAACTGGGATTATCTATTTACAATAAGGTAGAAATGCACAATAAAAAAAGTAGATTTTCAAGTTTTATATAATAGAAGATCTATAAATAAAAATAAGGATAACTTTAAGGTAAAAGCAGTTCGATATATTTAGTAATGAATTCTAAAGAATGATTACATTAAGAATAATAGAGGCTTTATTGCTTTTTACTTACTGATATATCCCTTATTTAAACTATGCGTATAGACGCTCAAATAAACGAATAAAAGCGTTATTAGACCATAAAACAAAGTCAAATGCTATGTTTGTCAAAAATCAATAAACAATATTTCGACATCATTTTAATAGGCTCTATCATTATAACGCTATACTTTCTGCGATTCATTAAGACACTCGCAACAAGAGGTTAACCATTTATTCATTTCAAATATTAATATTGACCAAAAACAAATTATGCACAAAAGATTTTATTAGCGACTCTTTTCCCACCACTCTATCGCAAGTTGGGGCAGCAAACTATGAGAACAAAAGAAAAATAAATAAGGACGACAGTTTTACTACAATTGTTTTTGACAGAAGTAAAAAGTGCTATTCCATATCGAATTCCTGCCATTACCAGAAACATGTAAGGGCGCACATTACTTGCTCTTTTGCGATTTCCGTTTCAACTTTAATGACGTTGGTTGGAATAATAGAAATGGTCGTTGGCAAATTAATGTCGTAATGAAAACGAGCAAAAGATCATGGCCGTACATGGTCAGACTCTGTGAGTGTGGCTCGTGGTAACGAACATTCTGCCGACCCAGTGCGTACTGCTTTTTGGCGATCCAAGCATCATTGCCGATCGAACTTCAGACAAGGTGCTACTTCATTGCGTTGCAGGAAAAAGCCCATATCACACTGCAACACGCCAAAATCCACAGCATACGATCTTCTTTCACAGTACAGATGGAGCCCAAACATGGGATAATGGAACCGATCTTACCGAGATGATTCATGGACTTTATGATGGAAAGCTACCTAATGGCGGTAATCCTGATGGCATTTTCCTAACATCTGGAAAGATAATGCAAAGTAGATACATTCGCAAAGGCAAGTTTTATCGACTTTATGTAGCTCACCCAATTAGACAAAAAGAGTAGATAGATGTGTACTTTTTGTTATTTATTCTGACGACTTTGGTCGCACATGGGACGTGTTAGAACTCCTTCTGGGTCTCCTTCTATTGCACAAGACGAGTCTTAAGTAGAAGAATTGCCCGATGGAAGCGTGTTATTAAGCTGTAGAGAGCTATATGGTGGAAGACGTTTCAATGTCTTTACTTATACAGATCCCCTCAAAGCAACAGGTAAATGGGGACAAGAAGTAATACCAGAGAATATGACAGGCAAACAAGTTAATGCTTGCAATGGTGGCTTACTCATTGTTCCTGCAAAGAGAATTAAAGACAGTAAGAAGCTTTTTGTAGCCCTTCAATCTGTTCCTCTCAGTGCACGTCATGACAGTGTAGGCTTTTTCTATAAAGAGTTAGCTGTTATTCAGACTATTCAAATGCTGAAAGTTTGGGTAAAAACTGGAAAAAGGATTGCGTGTAACAGACGAATCGTCTTGCTATTCAACAATGGTTAGTATGAAAAATCGTCGCATTGGTTTCCTTTATGAGGTGCGTGGACAGAAAGATGGATATGACATTGAATTTAAGAGTCTGTCTTTAAAAGAGATTACTAATGGCGAATACAAACTTCTTCCCAAAGTTAATCGCTCTCAATATGTAAAAGACGCCCTTCATCGTCGCTAATAAACTCCCCGCTATTGCATCACAAATAGTGGAAGAATAAAATAAAGACCTGGTATTTAGACACCTTTTCTAGTTCTAAATAACAGGTCTTTTTCATTCATTTGCAAGTAAAAACTCAACTATTAGGAGCTTTTTCAACTCATAAACGCAAGCGTAAAGATCATCTATTCGTTGTTCTTCCACTTCAATATCATTGCTTTTACGTTATAATAGCAGTGTTATTAGTCTTCAATAGCAATCCTTTTGGAATGCAAAAGCAATGTTATTACAAAACAACAGTTTTAAATATAGTTAAACGTTATATAACATACGGTTATCAACACCCATTAATATAGCCCTAAATTTCTCGACAGAACAATAATAAAATTGAAGACATATACTCATATTTTAGCTTTTATTTCTCTCCTATCACGTCCTTCGTTTATCCTTTAAAGAAAAGTTCAACGATTTATTTATTATAGGCATAAAATCCGTAAAGCATCAAACATGCACCCTCTTTATCAAGAATCAATCTTTTTCAACACTTCTTCTGTGATGGTATCTGTTTGTAGATATGCGACATGGAGTTAAATTATACTTTGTAAGAATTGCATCTTTCAATTCATCTCTTGCTTGCTGTACAGAACGATCTTTCAGAGAAATCCCCACCCATCTACTTCAATTGTAAATAGAGGAGCTTAGTGATTGAGTTATAAATAAGGAAATCTACATGCGATAAAGGATTCTGAACAAAAGCTCGTTCATCTTCATTCAAAAAGAGAATAGTCGTCAATCAGCTTAGCTAAAGGATAATGGTACACAACCGAAAGATTGTTTTTCCATTTCATTTAACACTCTTATTCAAAGCATCATACACAAATTCTCAGAGAAATAATCTGATATTTGAGCATGTTTAGCTTGATAAGCTAATCGTTCTGCAGTGTATTGCTGATATAACAGGTCGAAAATAGAACGAAGCTTTACTTTCTTTTACTTCAAAATTATTGTATTGAATATAGCTTAAGAGCTGCGATAAATTACTATCTTCGGGCATCTCATTTCCATTGGTAACAATGCAAAGATGTGTCTTCGCACGTGAAATAGCGACATTAAACAAGTTTTGCATCATCTGAAAAAAGCAGTAGGATTATTGTCTACCATAGACATAATTATGGTGTCACACTCACGTCCTTGATATTTATGCACAGTACTAGCAATATCTTGTTTCAGTATTTTATTAATAGCTTGAGCCTGCTCTCGATAAGGAGTAATAATGCCTAAGCTACCTTTATCGATATATTTAGGCAACACTTCTTCTATAATTACATCTATTTCTCGTTGATTAAAAATGCCCACGAGCATGATTACCCTTTACTGTACGCACCACTTGTAGGACATTATCTTCGCCTGAATCAGTAGTCATAGCTATTAATTCACCATCATAAAACTGTTGATTACAGAACTCAATAATCTTTGGATGGCAACGATAATGCTCTCTTAACAAGGTCATAGGAGCCTCTTTGAATATCTCTAAACAAGATTTTTAAGAAACTATGTGTCACTGCATTATAGCGATTATCTACCTTATAGGTTGCTTGTATAGCATTAAGAGCAAGTGCTTCTTCTGACTTACAACATTAGGAAGCTGTTTATCGTCTCCAACTATAACTGCATTCATTGCACAAGATAAAGCTAAAGCTCCCGTTTTGATATCTATTTGCGATGCTTCGTCCATTATTACATAGTCAAAAACATAATCTGGGCCGATATTTGTATTGGACTTATAAGTACTACTCAATACAATTGGATATTCTTTTTAAAAACTTCTGGGCTTTTAATCTTAAATCTTTAATTGTAAATACGCTTCTATTCCTCCAACATAAGCGTTTAGCTATTTGATGTTTGAGTAGTTGCAATGACGAATTTGTTAGCTCTTTGACACTACTTTCGAGGTTGTTATAATGCAACCTTGTAGTAATGGCATCTAAGTCCTTTTTCTATTTTCACTTTTACGTGCTTCATAATAGGTGTTTTCTAATACCGCAATAAATCCTGATAGGTCTTTTCTCAATAACGAAAGAGTGGGAAAACCTAATATAAATGACCATTTTTAGCTAAACCATAGACTGGGTTTCTTTTGATTGTTCTACCATTAATTGGCAGATATTTAGCAACTCCATTAACTTTACCGATGGCTTATTTTTCAGCCAATCACCATCTTGTATAGTCCTTATGTTAAATTGGTCATTATACTTTTTCTCTGTTATCAAAGCATTATATTCCGTTTTTAATTTCGCTAATTCTGTCTGATCATCAAACATTTATGAAACAATTTGAGCTTCTCTTTTGCTAATCGCTTTTATAAACCGACGGTTCTTCCAACTCCCAACTCTTCATATCAGGGATAATAAGGGATCTGCTTTCAAATAAATTCTCCTTTGTTTTCTGAATTACCAAGCTGTACAACAAGAAACTCTAAGCCTTCTCTTTCAAGTTTTTCTGCCACGTTTTCTACTGCAGAATTATTATTCGAAACCACTAGAATACTCTTATCTTCTAATAATAAATTAGCGATAATATTGAGAATTGTTTGCGTTTTACCTGTACCAGGAGGGCCTTGTATAATGCTCACTTGATTGGTTAAAGCTGCTTCTCACTGCTTTTTTGACTAGCATTACATCCAAATGGGAAAATAAACTTGCTTTTGGCTTAGAATGCGTTTTCAATGTTGTTTTTATCTCCAAGAAATTGAGATAAGTGTACATTGTCTCGCTTTTAGGTCTATCAGGTTATAACCTTTAGAAAGTATATTATTTCCTTCTTCATCACATAGCCTCATTTCTTCTGCAAGCTTTTTCAAATAATTCCATGTTGAACCGCCTTGTTTATCTATAGGAGTACGTGTTATATAGACATTTTTTTCCAAGTAAATTCTCTGTAAATCCATTTGTATAAGTAATACGATAAAAATTACTTTGACGCATAAAGAAACGTAAGATCTCTGCAACATTGGTAATGCGTATATTATTGATATATAATCCTTTTTCCTCAAGATTAATGACTTCAGGTTGCAGTTAAATAGAGTAATCGTGCTTTGTTGTATTGAAAAGACGAGGAGAAGATTTGAAACGAATAAGCTAACCACCACTTTTACTTTGCTGTATACTTTCGACTTGCTCGGTAATAAACATTTGTTTATCATCTTTTTCTCTAAGTCTCACAATCATACATCGCCTTATGTCCATAATAATCTTATATTGTTAAATCTCAATGATAAATACTTTTTATTGAATATTTCTTGAATAATTTGCTGAGCATATATTCTCAAATCATTTCCTTTTTCTGCCTTCTCTAAAACATATCACCTTATACATTCCATCGCTTCCACGGTGCATTTTAAAACGAAATAACAGTGAAAGCTCCTATAAACATAGCACCAACCATCGTCAAGATAAAGTCCATAACGACAATCCCAACCTGTATAAAAGATTTTAAAATGCTACTATATTGCTTTTCATTATATCTTTGATCTTGTAGAACATTCTTTATTGCTGTCCATTGATGTACTTCCACATTGGTTAAAAGCACTATTCTTAGGAAAGAAATGTCGTTGAATAGAGGTCATTGCAGTTAAAGCGGGTTCTATAATCTCTGTAATAGCAAAAGGAATCTCTATCAATAAATGTTTTCGCTGTATTTCTTCTTGAGTAACCCTCTTTCACAACCATACATGTGCATCAGCTAAAGCACCAACTAATGTTCCTAAGATATGTTTGTTACCATAATTACTAACGCATTGCATTATGAATTGCAGAAGTAAAGTCCCATGAATAGACTGAAACATTGCCATGCATATAAAGCATATCCTAATGGAGAAGGCGATACAACCTCAGACCAATTCGAGATATAGTCAATTCCTTTAATTGCTTCTATCTTAGAAAATCCATGACGAAGTCTACTTATTACTACCGCAAGTTGGGATAATAATGAAAGTTTCTTTTGTTACCATGATACAGCAAATTGAGCTTATGTACTTTGTTCTATAAACTATCAAACCAACCACAATAGATAATGGTTGCAAGATGAAGAACCATCTTAACATCATTAGGAATTATATTTTTCCTTCTTCTAACCAAACATTCCAATCATTACTACAATATGACTTAGACTTCTATTTTCTCGATAGTATGAAAACAAACAACTATAAATATTCCTCCACTCCCATTGCTCTTTTTGCTGCATTACATGGGTTATACCCACTACAGCAATAGTCATTTCAGATAATTTGGTATCTTTTGAGATCAAAACTAGAGTAAAATTCACTTTTATTATTTATCCAAGTCCATACCGAAAGATCCCCAATAATCGCTCCAAGCATTCTTTCTTGTAATATTTATCTATTTTTCGGCTTCAGTTTCACTCCTCTCCATCAGAGCCGCTATCGTGTTTTTCACTCTACGCTCTGTTGTTAGCATGATAGTGTCTTCGTCTGCGCCCTCAGCTCCCATGTAAACGGAGGGGTTGGAATATATCATTAGACTTGAATAGGGCTCACGAGCAGAAAAATGGAAGGCACAGAATGGATGTTTCTTGATGAATATATGCGATGTTCTTTTTCATTCACTCCACAGCCTGCCATTATCTTTATGCGCCCTTTTGACAATTCTTCTAGACGACGAAGCAAGGGTATTCCGAGCTCAGCAGTGGGCTGTTGACCAGATGTGAGGACTCTATCAAAACCGAGATCTATCAACTGTTCCTAATGCTTTCTCTGGGTCTCCACAACGATCAAAGGCACGATGAAAGGTTGTACTCATGCCTTTTGCATGCGACATTAGATATTGATTGGCTTCCACATCGATATCTCCTTCGGCCGTTAAACAACCAAACACAACCCCATCTACGCCCAATTCACGACAAAGATCAATATCCATTGCCATACGTTGAAGCTCTTGTTGGGTATAAAGAAGTCGCCTCCACGATTACGAATGATGACATGAGACGTGTTTTCGTTCAAAACTTGCCTCGACATCTTTATCTCTCCGTCGAAGGAGTGGTGCCACCTTCAGGTATTCCCATGCAAAGTTCAACACGATCTGCCCCACCTTTCTGTGCTTCTAAACAGCTTTCAACACTGTTTGCACATATTTCTATCTCAAAATCTCTACGATTCATGCTTTATAGTTTATTGCTTGTTTTAACCAATTGCTCGCCCAATCCAATGGTATAACCTTGAGATAAGAATACAATACGATTGAAGGGTGTCGGCAATAATGAATATAGGTAACTGCTCAGTGTCGTGCAATTTCATTTCTCTACAATCTCTTGTTGAATCAATCCGTCCTTATCTATACCGAAAATAGTATTGTTTGGGAGATTAGGGAACTCGCCTTTTTGTGCTTGGAACTTCTTTGCTTCTGCCTCATTCTTAAAGAGTATGACAAAAGGACGACCCCATTTATCGAGCTTTTCTTTCATCTTTTCAATATCATGTGAAGGCGTGATTGGTTGGCTCTTGACCAATTCCTAACACTCCTAACACATAATATCCTCTTCCTGTTTGGCTCAATATTGACACGCTTTGGCCGTCTTTATCGAATAAGTCCTCACTATTAAAGCTACCAATTACCTTCACTCCTTCGCTTTCTTGACGCACTTCGAGCGGAAGTGTGGTTGTTTTTCCAGGCTCAATCTTGAAGAATTTGGTATGAGCAGAACGCTACCATCACTATACGCTGACCTGTTACAAGGATATAGGTACCTTCATCAAGGGTATCACCATTCTTAAAGGTATTCGACCATGTTGCTCCACCGCCCATATCTACCTGTCCTTCGTCGAAATTCATCATCCAAGTCTGGCCATAAACAATCTTACTTATAGTGAAATGGCTATAATATTTGGGGTCATCAAAGAATCCATCAGGTAAAAGAGTCAACACCATCGTTGCCTGTTTTTGCGGTATGTTGCTCCACAGTTTCAAAGTCAACATCCACCCAATTTCCATTTTGTCGATATTGAACTTTTACCTGTAACAGGATCCATTCGAGCCTCAATATCCAAGCTACGAGCTACATCTACGAAGAAAATATTACGACTTCTGCTATCTGTAACCCTACTTTCCCACACACTTATTGGGGTCTGTGGAATACGCATAGCACGAGTATCGGGATTCATTCGAATATTCTTTCTAATCCAATCTACCAACAAAGCAGGATTCTTTCTAAAGCTTACAGCCTCTTTTGCAAATGCCTTTTCAAAGAACTTCGAATGGTTTGAGTATCATTTCACTCTCAACACGTGGTGAAAGCTGATTACTCTTTTGCATTCATGTGGTCTTCTAATATCTCCATAGGCATGTCACGGAGGTCTTTATCACTCAAAGTTTGAAGTAAATTAATCGCTCTTTCTTGATTATTTGCATATTTTTCTACAAACGCTTTGAATCACTTTTCCAGTTGCCTCTGCCTTTATTATATAGTGTTGCAGCACTATATCGATAATTTTTCATCGACTCTTCAGTTGGAAAGGTTGCAATATAGGCGTGACGAATAGAGTCTTCGTATGCAAAACGACGATTATTTTCCTCCCTTTGAGCCTTTGTTACGGCTGGTAAAGAGGCGCTTTGACGAGGTGGACGATATCGAGATTAGCTTCTTTAGGGTACGTTATTTTTCGCTATAATCAAGCTTTATTGTGATGAATTTATCCTTTCCAAAAGATGCTTTAGCATAACCAAACTGATCGTCTTTCGATGCCCATACAATCAAATCTCCCTTTCCTGCAGAAAGGAAAGTAGAGCCGTCGGGTTCGGTGTACTTTGATACCGCAGTAAAGAACTCGGCATAATTATAAATTTTAAAATCCACTCTGGCATAATCAACGGGCTTTCCTGCCTTGTCGATAACCTTGAAATCGATTCGTGAAGTACTGCCATAATTATCAATTAGATTGATTTCGTGAAGTTATTGGTGCGCAACATCACTTCTTCAGGACCCTCTATAATCTCCAAAAAGCACGTGTATGCATCAACATTGCACGGACGCTGGCTCGTTAAACCAAGCGAGATTGAGAACTGTTCAGGCTCACATGCGCCTAAAAATACCACTTTCCGTCTGCCCAAGCCTCAACCCATGCATGGTTATCGCTCGGTATGTGCCCATCGAGGGAGTATAGACTTGGCGAGCTGGAATGCCAATAGAACGAAGCGCAGCAACGGTAAATGTGCTTTCTTCTCACAGCGTCCACGTCCTGTTTTTATTGATTGCAGGGGCGAAGAGGTGCGTGCATCCGATGGCTCATAGGGTAACTCTTTCGTGGCACCAGTGGTTCACTTCGAGTATAGCATCTTTCATAGAAAGACCTTTTACCCTTTCGCTTAGCTCACGATAGAATATTACACGAGAGCTATCAAGAGGCTCATTGTTCACACGCATGGGCAGAACAAAGTGCCTAAAGAGCAACTCTGGCACTGTTTTTTCCCACGGCATGGTTTGCTTTGTGCGCAAAGCTGTTCGTATATTGTTAAGATGATAAGACGTAGGATAATCTGTTGCATCGGCTACTGCATATAAGCGTATAAAAATGCAATGCTTCTTCCTCTTCAGGAGACACTTTTTGGTCCCTTTGTGTTATAGAACTTCTTGCCAATAACGTTCATTTTAGTCTGAAAAGCCTTTTCTACTTTCTGTCTAAAGTTAGCATCTGTAATAAAATGTTGTGCATAAGTCATGCAACTTACAGCCATAAAAAGCAGACTCAGTAATATTTTCTTCATAGATTTGTTTTTAGTTAATCCGACTTTCAATAGTCTTATAATATGCTTTTGCAATATTCGTAAAAACAAGATACACAAAATGTTTTCATATAAATTAGCTATCATAAAACAAAAGTATTCGCCTTTAGAATACAAACACTTCACCATCAAGTGGCAAAGCAAGCATTTATTTAATGAAAAGGAGAGCTATAAGATGAGTTTTAAAGATGAAATAAGGAGATAATAATCATGAATTAAAAAGCTATTTTTCATTCCTATAAAACAAGTTATTCTCTCTTCCCTCCACTCTTAATCCCTTTTATTCATCGATGGTGTAGCACCTGCGTTATAAAAGCAGTGAGATTGGGGTGTAAAAGCAATGCTATTACAACGCAAAAGATTGAAAAATGCAATGCAAATTCAATCCTTTTTATTTCATCATAATATAATTATCACATTACAGATGCTTTTAAGTTGAAATAGAAAGGCGATGAAGAATACTTGAAACGAGAACCCTATTGCATTTTTGAATAATACTGTTGATACCTCGAACAATGTTTTTATCTTCTCAATTCACCCTTATTCCGTCCTTTTATAAAAGTTATTGGGAAACTTTATGATAAAGCATTCTGCCCTTATCGCTCATTTATTTAGCATTTACTGCAATGCCTCTACGCAACATATCGTCGGTTAATGGCTTCCATACGGCGAAGGAAATCGGTGTAATTTCGACGCTCAGGCATACTCCAACCCGCTTCTGCAAGAGCCGCAGCACGTGGGAATGTTTCGATAGAAAAGACGCTCAGTAGAGTTAATACTCTCACTCCATAGCGTTCCACTAACGCCCAATAAGGTATTACGAACAAAGTTATCGTCTTGTCCCCACGCTGGATCCAGCTTGTAAGTCTGTTCCAATGAGGTCACAGGCATACCCCTAATTCACTTCGGGCATGTCACCTTTTTGCTCTGGATAGTCAAGATAACAGTGCTCACCAGGGCAAAGCATAATCTGAACATTATTGCGAACAGCAGCATCTATGGCTGTTTTTGTCAATCCATGTCGCCACGCATACACCACAACCAGGCTGAATGGTCTTAAATTCTGCTCATACCAATACATTGGCTTCTTTTCCTAACAACTTAAGTTGATGAATAATGCGGTCGAAAAGATATTGTTGTAGCTCCCAATTCTCTTTAAATCCTCCTTTTTCTTCAACTCTGTGCATGCAGAACAATTGCTCCAAGCACCCAATGGGGGCTGACCTGCCTCGTCACCACCTAAATGTACATAGGGAGCAGGGAAGATATCGGCCAATTCTTTCAATACATTATTAAAGAATTCGTACACAAATGGCTCTGCAGGACAAAGCAAATCGTTGCTAACTCCGCAAGTTAGGCGAATAGGAACAGGCTTTTTTTAGCACTTTGGCTGTGGAAAACAGTATGTGCAGCCACTTCATGGCCTGGAAGTTCAATCTCTGGGATTACCATTACATGGTATTTGGCAGCAAATTGCACCAATTCACGCATTTGTTCTTGCGTATAATAACCGCTACTGCGTGCTGGCATGTCGTCCATTCCAATGCGATCGAAGCCTTTTTCGATGAGTTCGGATATTTTTGATTTCAATTCGCCATGCTTGGTCGTCTACTAAGTGCAAATGAAGGGCGTTATAGCTGTAGCGAGCCATTTCAACTACATAGCTTTTGAAGGTCTTCAAAGGGAAATAAAAATGGCGCACTGGGTCTACCATTAGCTCACGAATTGCAGTACGTGGCTGGTCTTTTATGTACAAAGCAGGTATCGTTACCGAGCGAGCCGCAACACCATTACCAATACAAAGTTGCTCGAGTGTCATCAAACCATAAAACACTCCGTGCAGTTTTACCCTTTAATCACCACTCCTTTATTTGAAATATCTAAGGTATAAGCCTCATCATTGGTGAGAGAAGCGTCGAGTTGAAGACGAACTACAGGGTCCAGCACCACGACGTCCCTTTGCAAATGCAGTGCGTTCGCCAGTATTCGCTCTGCTTGCATCTTCTCATTTGCCAATTCTTGAGGTGCTTCTACCGCCACAACCTTGCCCATTGAAGTGGAAGAAGATTGTTTGTCTTAGCTTTCTTATCTGAATTTTAGCAGAGATTATCGGTAGAATAAACCTCAAGTGTGAGTGGTCGAGGTACAAGTATTTGTTCGGGACGACACATTCACCACTTTGCTTTCCAAAGAAAAATGTCTCCAGTCCCTGAGCTTTTACGATATTCTTTGCGTGATTGAGCAGGAACTATAAGCTGAACACGACTTAAATCGATTCCATCGAGCATTATCTGCACAAATAGGGTGGAACAGTTGCCGATAAACGCACAACACGTAGCCCACGACAGTTGGCAAAAAGCAAAAGGCTCCTAAAGCGTGTTGAGCCATCGAACGAAAAAGCTCGGTTGGCTTGCTACAACCATTGAATGCCGCCGCACTTACAACCCTTTGTTGTGGCAGGGAAAGCGTAAAGTTCCTTCTATATTCTTACACGCAAAGAATGCTTGAGTGCCCACTGAGTCGAGTTGAAGCGGTAAGATGAGCGACTGAAGTCGATAACGTGAGTGCATAGCATTGCGTGGAATGACTTTACAATTGGTTGTAGAAAGGTCTAGAGCAGTGTCGTTTACCTTTATATCTCGCAAGGTTCTAAAGTCTTGTGCATAGCTACATGCACTAAAAAGATAGCGCACAAGCCACCAAAGCAGGCTTAACAAAACCCTTTGAATGGGGTTTCAGTGGCAGAAAAGTCTGCAATAAATTCTTTAAAGAGGTCATTTCTATTGAAGTTATTTGAATTGTTTGGGTTGATTTTCGTAATAATAGAGAATTCTATCTATTCTTGTTCTGCCATACTTACAGGTGGAGTTGCATTGCAAGCGCATCGAGAACACCTGATTAAAGTGATATGCAGGAATGACAAAGATACAAATAAGAATAGAATTATCACATCTTTTATCAACATTATTCTCCCCTATAAAGAATCTTTAAGAAGTGACTATTGATGAACAAAAGGAAAGACATATTTTTCCATTTTTTAAGCATCAACCCTCCAAGTATATACTCCTTACAATCCCTTTCTCACACTATCTTCTTTTCCACTCCGTGTATATCAAAATAAAAGCATTGAAATTGCCAACCAATCTCAATGCTTTTAGGTGTAATATCAATCCTTTTGCAATGCAAAGTCAATGCTTTTAGCAACACAAGTGCTACTATGCCGAAAAACAAAGGCAAATCATAAGGACAAAAAGAAAGCTCTTTTTATCTTATCCATCACGATGCAACTCTACGCATCAAGCATCTATCCGTCCCTCGTCATAGAATGAAAAGAGAAGAAAAGAACAAGGTATAAAACGCTTTATTATTGCTTTGCGCTCCTTTTTGATAGAATTAAAGGAAAGATAACACTCTATTTTTCTCCTTATTGTGGTTTCTCTTCGAAGCACCTTTCTTCCAGAGATAAACTCCTAAGCCTAAGAACATCACTAAGATAACTATCATCTCCAAACTATATTTCTCTGGCTCCACCCAAAACTCACGAAAAAAATTAATTCTGCCCTAATATTTCAATCGGAGTCCAAAAGATTATGACCGTGCAATAGCCATACGAATGTTACTTCCCATGCTGCTAGTTTCAATTGACGCTTAAACATGAACACAGAACCTATGAAACAAGCTAGTCCAACGAGGAAAGTTACGGGGTGATGATCGCCTAAAAATCGCTTATCATAGCAGAACATCAAAAAGCAAATAGAATGCCCAAAGCATCATATTGATTTCCATAAAGGTGACAATACTAGTGTGCGGGTCATTGGTTTGCGTTACAATCACCTTGCGTTTGTCTCTAAAACACACCTTTTGAATCCACGTTATGAAGTCACATCCATTCTTTGTACTAAACACATACATCACCATTGTCATCATCCACATACCAAATGAGGCGGGCATAATGAGGTATTCGGGTTTAGTTACAACGACATTGTTTTCTATTTCGGGTGGAACTCCATAACGACGAGCATAATAGAGGAAAAGAAACTCTACCCAGCCTGTCCAAAAAGCAATCCACCAAAGAGTCCCCAAAAGCGTTTGTCGGGTGTCACCTTTAACGAAAACGCCAGCTATAACCATTATTAAGCCCACCAAACCGAGCATAAATCCAGCCACGTGCATGGTGCCTTCGCTCATGTATCTCTCCATTATTTTCATTAAAGCGTGCCCCAATGGCATGGCAAACAACACTAATAAGAAAGACGCTAAGGTTCTTCCCCAATATATTTTATTCTCTTTTTGTTTCATATTCTTATTTCAATTCATCACAATAATAACTTATCTGTCCACCAGTATCGCCTATTTCTGCATCGGCTTTATACCAACTTATAATCTGAATCTTAAAGTATTGCGTTCCATTTGCTGTGCGCACGACATAAGTATGTAATGAAGGTGCATACACAGGAGGCGGTCCTGTGAAGCTCATTGCATTGGCTAAGACTGGATTTGCATTGGTTTTGGTTGTTGCAGGACCTCTATTTGGATCGAACCAAGGGTTTTGTTGAAAGTCTAGATGATTGGTAATTAGTGTTTATTCCAATCATTTCGAGACATTGTAATGGTTACTGTGCTATCGTCTACTATCCAATTGGGATTAGATGGCAATTGAGAAACAGTCTTCCATTTATCGTATTCGCTCATAACCAAGGTCGATTGCTGCTCCTTTCCTTTACCTGATGTACCGCTATTGGTGCGAATTCTATATCCACAAAAAGCGATATCCCAATCTAATCGGTCTTTTGTGCCCTTCAACAATATCTTCATTCACCCTATTTCGATTAAACATCTCTCCCGTTCGCAAATTAATATACAGCCAATCGTTGGTTACTCCTGTTGAATAACCAGTTACTCGGGGTAGCACTTTGCCTGTAAATGGCTCTGCATCATAGTCTGCACAAAGAGCTTAAAAAGCGCAAAAAGGAATATAAAGAGATTGGTTTTCATTTCTTATGTTTTAGTGATTTCAGAATATCTTCTACTAAAAAATTCTACTTGTACATATCCTCTTGCACCACAAGTAGCAGGCACATTGAACATAGTTACGCCTCGATCCTAAGGTATGTGGCACATAATTGAAGATGTTATCGACACCAACTGTGAGCTTAACTTTATTATAAAAAGGTTTGAACCACTGAGAGATTGCAAAGCACATAGGTTGGAAGTATGCAGCGAAAATAAGCATCATAGCTCTTATTATGCTCTTTTACCCACACTCTATCTTGACATCAAACTTCTTTTCACCCATAATTGAGGTGCTAAAGATGGATTTCAGTCTGTAATTAGGGCGATTTAAGTGTAATCTATACTTGCTGTTGCAGCGTGAGGTGATGTAGTATTGACCTGAATACCATTCTGTTTGCTCACATTTACATAGCTATAAGTGGCATTAAGCATAAAATTGTCGGTCAATCTCCATTTCATTATCGCCTCAATGCTCAACATTCGCTGGCTTTTTTTAGATTGATATACTCGAAGTTATACTGCATATCATAAATGCGCCACACGCCTTCTATCTTCTTATTAAATATGTTTGCGTAGGCATTCACATTGATAAAGAATCGCTCTTTGCTATATTCTGCACCCAAAGAGAAATAGTTATTCTTCTCAGATTGAAGGTTTTCATTGCCTTTAATCTGAAAACATTCCCAAGTGATCCCAATTGAAAAAGAGTTCTTTTTATGCTGGGGAGCACGATATCCCATCGAGTAGTTTGCACGCAAAGCCCAATGATTATCGAGTGCATATTTAATGGCAATCTTAGGCATCCACATAAATCCAAAGGCCTTAGAGAAGTTTGTTCGCACTCCAGAAGAGAGCATCCAATGGCTAGTTTACAGTCCATTCGTCTTGCAAGAAGTATTCTGTTTCGTGCAAAGAGCGTGTTGTCATTCGCCTATTCACAGAGCGATCGCTCGTTAATTCATCTGTAGTATGCTCTACACCAAGTATAATATTGTGTCCAGTGAAATAGCTACTGGTGAGCGTTAGACGTGGTTCAAAGATCTTACTTTTATACACATTCTTCCTTTCATCAATGCGTTCGTGTCGCTTAAAGCGGTCATAAAAGTCACCATGTAGACTCAAATTCACTGTAAACCAATTCTTAACGTCATATTTAAGCTTTTACACCTGCCATGAAATCACGGCTTTGTGAGAAGGTCATATCTTGTATTAAATCATACGAATTCATAAAAAACATCGAGCCATAAGCCTGCAATGAGAGACTTTTAGTTGGCTCATAATAAAGCTTTTTGAGCCACAGATAGATGCTCAGTGCCCTCTATTCCCATTGGAGAACGTGCCGCAATGCCTGTTAAAGTGATGTTGTGTGGCAAGAAAGGATTGGCCTCTTGGTATAAACCTTTTGTCTTTCTCCGACTGATACATATAAAAAGCATCACTTGAGCTATACCATATATCTGTTTGCGATGTAAACTTGCCTTGTTTTATGCCTGCAGATATCCACGATTGGAGGTTTGGTCGGTCGCTATTTTTCTCGAACATATAGAGGAAAATCTTAGGGTTTGGCTGCTTATAGTTACGTTGATTCATTTGAGCAAACCTCACTCCCGCTTGTATGTCCAATGGTTTTTGAGTCTTTTTCGATATAAGATTGATGACAGCACCCGACGCTCTGCTACCATAAAGGGTGCTACTGGCTCCTTTTACGATTTCAATTCGATCTATTGCATGCAGATTAAAGCGCTCATAATCGAGGGTTTCCGCCATATCTCCAGTCATTCTTTCCCCATCTTGCAGAAATAATACATGACGAGCATCTAACCCTTGCATCGATATTTCATTGCCAAAGCCCACCTTTTGAATATTCATTCCAGGCGTTTCTTGCTGTAATGCGTGTTGTAAGTCGCTATATCCTGCGTCCACAAGTGCCTTTCCGCCCAACACTTGCGTTGTTATGGGCGACAACTAACTGGTCTTTCTGTAAAGGAGAACCCGTCACTACCACTCCATTAAGGTGCATAACGTCTTCTTTTAGCATTATATTCACTTCTTTTTCAGTAGCTAAAAAGCGTGCCACTAACAGGCATATAACCCATCATATTCACCTTATAAAAATAGGAAGCATTTTCCTTTTCTAAGTTGATAAACGCCTTTCCGTCTTTATCGGTAATAGCTATTAAGGTGTCGGGGTGTTCTTTATGAGGGGCAATAGTGATGTGAGCCCCCAATAATGGTTGCTGAGTTCCTGCCTCTCTAATCGTTATTTTTCACCTATGCTGCGCAAAAAGTGCTGATTGAAAGAGATAGAAATGACAGAATGAATAATAGATATTTCTTTCGCATAGTGATCTTTATAATAAAAGAGGAGCGGGAAAAATACGCTCTCCCTACTTCTCTTTTACTTTCCGTTCTACACTCTCTTACAGTCCGTGTTCTTTCTTGTAAGCTGCAAGATCCTCTTCATATTTCTTGAATTCTGCATCAAACTTACTTGTACGAGACTTGTCTATGGTTTGCAAGAAGCATTCTGAACGCACGTTCATCATATTATAATCGACAATAAAGTTAATCTCATGGGTATTCACATTGTAGTAACCTTTCACGAAACTACCTTTCATTGTACTTGGTTTACCATCTTTTTCTAACACAATATAGCCGTCAGTACCATTGAATTTCAACCAACCATCGCCCTTATATTCCTTCTTTTCCCAAGAATTAAGTGGCATAAACTTAGCATCGCAAACGTAAGTTATAGAGAAAGGCATCTCTCCCATGGTGAAATCCTCAAGCTTTATGGTAAAAAGCTTGCTTTTCAGTTATACTCAAGTAAAGTTGAATCGAGTTGGACAACCAGTGGGAAGCAAGGTCTTATTCATCCCCATTCAATGTTGCATGAGTACCTAAAAACAACGTCGCCTGTTAAGAAATTACGAGCCAAATCTATTGCTTCTGTTGGTGATTCTTTTCTTTTCTATGTTGTCATCTGACGAACATGAAGCCATCAACAAAAAAAGAAACTGAAAACAAGTAAATACTTAATGTTTTTCAAAAATGTATGTGTTCATAATTTTAATTTATTTATACATGAGCTACGATATCAACGTAGCTGTTGATTCATCTGCACTCATGTGGGGTTTATTATTAGTGTTATTATCGTTCCTCTATGTTTTTAGAGATAAAAGATGCTGTTCTTCTAATTTCTCAAATGAATTATTGATTAAAAAGAAAGGTCATATCTCATTATTCTTCTTTATTTTCTTTCCAAGCAGCAGCTCCCAAATTCTTCATTAAACATTTCAGAATCGTCACGACAATGATTGACCATAGGCCTTTACAAAAGGCTTTTTAAGGCTAGTGTTTCAAGCATTTTTTTAGATACAGAAAACGCCACTTGCTCTTCGCTTGTTGCTAAATCGCTAGCGTTTTTATTTGAAGTGCTATAGTGTTTTCTTTTAGCTTTTGGATATACTACCTCGGTATTATCCAAGAACAAATGTATTTCTCTGTTGCCTCAATCATACTTAAATCTACTTTCTTTAGCTTGGGTAAGTCGCCTAATAGCAATGAAGGTAGGCAGTTGGTAGCTGGTTTTTGGGAAGGTGATAGACTCTAAATTAGGACAATGTGATATCTGCAATCTCATTGAAAACGAAATGGATTAAAATCTTTAATCTCTTGATTACAGATCTTAGTATGCGACAAATCGAGTGCTGTTATACTTGAACAATTAGACAATATCAAGAATCCTAACTTCGTAGCTTTCGACAAATCCACTCCACCTGCTATCTCTGTTTTACCAATTACCAATCCTGTTATGTTAGAACGAGGCATTAAACGACCCACAGAATAAGGTTTTTCCAAGATTAAAAGCCACATAGAAATCTTTTAAATAAGGGTTATTTACAAAATATTCGATACCTTCAAGCGACTCAGGAGCCTCTTCTTCGTCTGGTTGATACAAGAAACTATGACCTTGATCGGCAAGTGTTGGCACCTTAGCCATATCGATGTGATTGCCATCTACATACATACTTGGATACAAAGGTCTTTACATAAGAGTTGAATGTTGCATCAGAATTTCTCGAATAGTATTGTATTTCTGCATCTTACCTGCCGCATCTGCCATTTGCATATCTGCTTCTTGTCCTTTAAAGAAGATAGTAAGGCATCAAATCTTCTACATTATATTTTAGCAGTTGCAGGTAGATATAGCTTTTTAAAAATCATGAAGAATGGTTGTTTTAGGTTCCTCATTTTCGATCTTAACGTCTACTAATCCTTCAAAGTCATAGATGTTATTGCCCGTTAAGTCTACGCTTGTTATTTGCGAAGGCAACGCAGAAAAAGTCGAAAGTTGGTCCATATCCATTGTTAGAGAGTTTTACTTCTTTCAAATTTGGCAGAATATCCAAACCTGAAAGGTCTGTAAGTTTCGTACTACTAAGGTCGAGTGAAACGGTAGAAGTAGCAAGTTCGTTCAGTTCTAACTTTCCTTCTTTATCGAAAGAGAAACCCTTTGAGGTAAGAATATTTCTCAATTCGGTATTTTTCAGTACATTAGAAACTAAATGCAGGACTATCATTTTCGCCGCAAGAGCTAAGTCCTAATACGCAAAATGCCACCAAAGGCATTATTAAATTTTTAGTTTTCATTTATTTTTGAATTAATTACGAGGCAAAAGTATGGGTATTTAACGATATATACAATACCTTTTTATAGTGATTTTGTAAAACTAAAAATGCAGGAATAGCGACTTTTAGGCATTTATCCAATTAAACACATCCTCATTTATGGGGATATGATTATTAAAAATGTTAAATACTCATCAAAAATCAACTCATTCACTTTCCAATAGCATTGAGATTATGATGTAAAAGCATTGTTATTACATGGCAAAAAGCATAGTAATTGTAATGCAAAGTCAATCGCTTTTGTTTTGCAACTCAATAACGCTTTAAATAAAAAGGAGTGTAGATAAAGATAGAGTTAATGCTGAAATAGGTTGGATTTTGATTCTACTTCGATTGAAGTTGAGGTTTATAAACATCGGTGCAACTACGTGGCTAAAATGAAGTTCTTTGCCTTACGCAATTGCACCGAATTGTTAGTATTCGAAATTATTTTTCGATTGTTTTAATTACTTTTTCCGTTAGAAAGTTTTACGATATTGATTCCCTTTGTGCGTGTTGTTGCCTTTGTTCCGTCTACATTGTAGCGAGCGGTTTCAACAACATTGCTATCTAAAGACGCATCATGAATGCCAGTTGCAGGGTTTGCTAACACCTCATACTTAGAACCAAGAACAGCGAAGTATTGCTGATTTTATCTTGATATCTTTCTACATATCCTTCTGGAACATAGATTTTTAAGAACTAATGCTCGAGGATAAAATGCATATTTACCAAAGTCTGGAGCAGAAGTTCCTGCAAAAGTTACAGCTGAAAGCTTTTTATCATTTTGGAAAGCTCCTTCTTCTATACCTGATACTGCACCCTTAAACTCAACAGTTTCCAATTCAGCACAGTTGCTAAAAGCTTTCTTTCCGATAGAAAGTCCATCAGCTAAGGCTGTTAGTTTTGTTATTTTTGAGAAGGTAAAAGCCGATTCTCCCACATTGGTAAGATGGTTTGGAAGTTCTAAGTGTTGTAGGTTTTTAGCATAAAGCAAAAGCATATTCCTCAATACTTGAAACAGTTTTAGGGAATTTAAAAGTTGCATCTGCACGGCCAGCAGGATAAAAGTTCGAGTGAAATTTGGTCTGCATCATAAAGCACTCCCATCAACTGCAGAATACTCTTCGTTGCCTTCTGCTACGCTATAAGCAGTAACAGCAGTATTTAAAAACGCTTTATCTCCTATCTCAGAAAGGGTTTCAGGAAACTCAGAAAGGGTTGCAAGTACGATGCAATTCTCGAATGCTCCAGCACCAATCTTTTCTAATTTTTCAGAGAAGTTCACAGTTTTAAGAGCGGTACATTCTTTAAAAGCTGACCTCACTTATCTCCTTTACTAAAGCAGGAAGAGTGACACTTTTTAGGCTACTATTATATGCAAACGCTTCCTTTGCAATGAGTTTAAGACCATTTCCCTCTGCAAAAGTAACAGAACTAAGCTCATCACAGCTTTTGAAAGCACCCACACCAAGGCTTGAAACTCCTCTTGGTATCACTACAGAAGTAAGCTTACTGCATTTAGCAAATGCGTAATCTGCAATAGAAGTCACTGCAGTTGGAATGCTACATTCTTTTAGATTAGAACAATCTGACACTGCATTCTTTTCAATCTTTTGTAGTGCCTGTTGGCAATTTCAATGTAGTTAGGTTGGTAAGACCTGAAAACATGTAAGGACTTACAACGTTATCTTTCCTGTGTTTGATAAGAAAACGAAGATAATCCACGCTTAACAGTGTAGTAATTTCCGCCTCCACTCACGATTTGAGCATCAGAAATATCAAGAGAAACGAGCTTTCCTTCAGTCTTAGCGTTATTGTTTAATGCTCTTCCTGCCATCTCTGATGAACGCAATGTCTGTTCCATTGATCTTCCAGACACCTTTTAGGTCCGTAATGGTATTCTTTTGCGCTTCCGAAATCTTTGTAGATAGCTGTCCAGCATCAGTATGTTACCGTTAAGTTGTTTCAGAATAGACAGTGTTGCATAGGCAAAATAGAAGCACTGCTATCATCGTTTTCTTGTTTGTAAAAATTTTTCACAAAGTCTATTTTAAAGTTATTATTAATAAAATATATTCTCCATTGAGCCTGGAGAGGGCTTTTATTTATTTCTTTTCGTATGGAATGACGATTTTAAAACCACGTCCACGCAACACCGCAGTCTCTCTTACTTCCTCTACCCATAGCTTTTGTTGGCCTTCTTTTAGTCCACCTATTGGCAAATTCGTCTGGATAAACCATGAGAAAGATACATTTACCTGTGTACCTACAACAGGATTGACAACGGCAGGCGTTATTTTTAGTACCTTTTAGAGAAAGATGGGCGTGCACCATTGCACAACCACACTCCAACCCAGGGCGTTTAACAGCCATAACCGTATTCATTTGCTCATAGAGGTTATGCGATGTAGTGCCATAAATGCCTACTCGGTCGGCAGTTCCATCACAACGCACCACCACTTTCAATGTTTTCTCTCTTATCTTGACGATATGATGCGGATATTTGCTTCGCCTTCGTAGAACGCTTGTATCTCAAGAATATTCGTTTTAGCATTCCATTTGGCATTAATCACTTTGTCGGGGGTCATCAATTTTCAAGTCTGCAACGTCCCCACCACCATTCAAACCAACGAATTTGCTTTCATCTCGGGGAAAAAGTCGTATCTCATTTTGACTAATACTCAATTCAGGTACTACCACATTGATAGCTACTCGCTTCTTGATATCGCCTGAAAGGATCGTAGCATAGGTGTTTCCTTCGAGTATTCCGCTAATACGTAGGGTGTCTTTGCTGATACTTGGCTGGCAATCTTTGAGTCAGCAACATTCACTGTGTACTTTCCTGTACCGCCAGTAAGCAGTATCATTCGGGTAGAAAGCTTGTTTAACGACACTTCATTCACGTCTTCCACTCCCAAACGAATATCTTTTACCTCTTGATTGTTATCCTTTTCACAGGCAAAAAGCATGAAACTGCAAAATAAAAGCAGTGCAAAATAAACTATTTGTTTCTTCATTTTCTTTTTAATCTACATTCAGTTTGTACTCAATTTCCCAGCTACGTTCGGGGGTTTCTATTATTTCTATTTGCAAGAAGTGTTGTCCTTTACTTGCGAAGGTGATGCTACCATTAACGGGAGTCACCGCTATTCCGTCTACTTTATAGGTGATTTGAGCATTAGGATTGGCCAAATCGTGATAGAACAAACGAAGAGTTCGAGGGCAAGTGCCTACCTCTCGCACTCGTATATAAATAAGGAATACGTCCTTCTTCCTCTACTCCCATATTCATTCTTTGGGTTTGTTGGGTAACAACGGCAGAGGGCTTAGATGTTTCTGTGCCTTTAATTGTGCGCACACTAAATTGATATGACTTGCCAGGTTCTAATCCTTCGACAATATAAGAGGTTTCTTTTGTGGTGGAATTGCCTCTCCATCTTTGATAATTTCATAGCTAACGCCTTCTTCTGCAATGCCATTCCACGACATTTCCATTTCTCTTTGTTGCGGACGAGCCACTACATTCGATGGAGTTTCGAGCGTTTGGCTTGCAACTCCTTCTTTTGTTTGAACAAATGAGATATCATCTATAAGAAATATAACCATCTGATTCTGCCGAAGCGAAATCATTTTTCGATGTAAAGACCAACGCCTGACACGATTCACTCCTGCTGGTGCTTTTAAACGTCAAGGTCATCTTTTTGCCATTCGTTTTTAAAACTTCTTGGCTTTCTCTTTATCACGAGTTTCTTTCTTAATCGACTTTAAATCTTGTACCAATCAATGGTTACAACGATATTTGGGTTCTTAGCTTGACCCTTATACCAATATTCTAAACGATATTCTGCGCCTGCTTCCACCGCAATGTGATAGGGATTGAATTCTTTATCACGTGAAAAGAACGAGCCACCATTAGGATAAACCTTGATAGCAAAGCATGCCACTGTGAGCGTCTTTCACTCTTGAATAAGATAAAGAAGAATTGAAATACCAATAAACGGGCTTGAGATAAGGATCGAAGTAGTTTGGATCTACTGGCTCATCGTCCCATCATCATCGTCGTCATAAACAGGGCGTTGTTACTACTGGATAATCCTCAAAACTACCATTAAGGATAAGCTCTTTCCCTATTTGCGCATTGGCAATGAAAGGGAAAAATAACAATAATAAAGCGAAAATAAATTCTATGTATCATTGATATATAATGTTTTTAGTTGGAATGTTAATATCATCGAGTGTTAGTCCATAGCGTTTTACCTATGGAAGCAGCTACATTTTTAAGCGAGCCTTCGGTTGTTTCAGAGGCAAAGTAGACGCTCTTTGTCCCACAATCCTTTGTCCCCGATGTAAGTAAGTTGATATAAGATTTGACTCATCATAAGTGAAATAAGGTTTACCAGAGGGCTGTAATGTAATTGTAAGCTATAAAATTGAGCCGCATCCCTTCGATAAAAAAACACCAAAGAGTTGTTGATATCTTCATCTAAGTTGGCAAGAGTTATATCGCCAACTAATAGACTCATGGTTCTAACTGCAGCCACTTTTAGATAGCTCTGCTCTAATAAATCGCAAGTGTTCTTGCACCTCTTCGTATCTAAACTCAGTGAGAGCGAGTCGTCCAAGGGCGAAAGCGTTGTATATTTTGATGCGACTTTCACGCAAAACAGCTAGTCCACTGGTTTGAATAAAGGGCAACCAATATTGATAATAGCCATAAGCTAGGGTCCCAATGGTGCTCTAATTCGGTGTAATTTCGACCTGGAAGCAAGCTGGTATTCTCGTGTTCACGACGCAAACGTGCATCATTATAAAGACTATCGTTAAGATGTACGTTGAGAATCTTATCTAAGTAGATGCCACCCCACATGATTCCATTGAACATTTCGGCAACAACTAATCCCTTTTCATTGGCAAAAGCAATGTTTACATCACCGATATTGGTTCCCACAGAGCCCCCAACTCCTGTTGTTGCTCTGCGGTTTCGGTAGGTTCCAGGACTGGTTTTACCCAATCCACTCAATGTTCCTGTAGTTGTAAAGATATCTTCTACATCTTGTAAAATGCGTGTTCTGTCTGCTTGGTGCAATGAAGAAGCAGCCAATTCTTCCTTTGGTTTCAATCCAAACTCACCGTTAGTGTAGTAGTCTTGCACCTTATCCATATTGACTTGATAGCATAATTGCCGCAATTTTAAGGTAACTATTGTAGATATAGTCGATGGGTTCACGCAACAAACTACATTCAAGATAGTCTACACTGCTACTTCCATTGCGTTTAAATTGATAGCTTGGGTCGGGGAATTGTAGGCATACGATAAGCTGATTCCATAGTTTCTCCTTCCTAATGTTCACATCGATTGAGAATGCGAAAGAGAAAAGAATTAATGCAAGATAAAATACAATATCATACGTCATCTTTTTATTTTCTAAGGAAGAATGATATAGCCACAGAAAAGGACCTTTGATTTTATCAATTCCTCTTCATTCTGATGTTCATTCACTGTTAAAGGTTTTCACAATAGTAAAAGCCATCTTCAGACACTGCCGATATAGTTGCCTTGATAGAAGAGCCTCTGGCTCCCACACCATTAACGCAAAGGTACATGGGATAGCCCGATTTTGCTGTAAAGGTGATGGTTTGTTCTTTGCCATTGCTTAGGAACACGCTCGCTGTTTCGTACGTTTATTAGCTGAAATAACACGCAATTGCTTGTCGGGAGTGATATATCGCACGAAATAACGAGAAGAAATATCATCTTCTTTCACACGTTCGCCAAGGATATCTACCTCATTAAACGAGCAAACAAGCGTCACTTTATACTCTCGTACATTCTCTTTTATCTCACACCAGGGTACACATAGTCGGCAACAGAGGCGTCGGGATCACCCAATTGTATTGTTTGATCTTCGTAAGATATCTTTGGTTTGTCTATACCTTTAAAGGGAAAGAGCGCCTCATAGTCTTCTTCTGGATAATCTTCCCCCACCCTTTGAGCAACCAAGAGTGAGCAGAGTTAGACCAAATAAAGCATATTTTTATCAAGTTCATATTCATTATCTTTAATTCTATGACGTGTTTTACTTTTATTTATTATCTACGGGTTCGTCCCAAATTTCGGCTTTTAATCCTGTGAATTCGCCTTCTGGATGCAAGTGTTTGCTACCAATCTTGTTGTACGAAGCAATGGATCATATACCGAAACAAGCTCTGCAACGAAGCGATTTCCTTCGTTGGAAATCAAAGAACATTGTTTTACTATCGTAACGGAGTCCTGATCTAAAGGTAATACCATGTTCTGTGCCCGAATATCCCGATCCTAAACCAGTCATTTCTTTTTGCTGGATAGCCTGGAATAGGGTTCTTTTTCTGAGTGAAAAGGAAGAGTAATATTTCTTTTCTTTGATCTCTTTCAATAGAAAGCTGATTGGTTTCAACATCACGTTTCACATAGATATCACTTCTAAAATAGGTTCTTCCGCCTCTATGAATAATGAGTTGAGGATTCACCATCTTCTCGAATAGAGTGCGGTTTTCGTAAGATTTCTGCACAACAGCTATCGTATCTTCAGCATTTTTCAATTTAGTGAACACAATATATTCACGTGCAGGCTGTAGATAAGTAGCGGTGCGGAACACCAAATCGCCATCTTCATTCTTACCCATATAAAGGAAATCGGAGCTACCTGCAAAGCGGTCGTTCACCAATTGATGTATATAATTATAGGTTGAGAAGGTTAATTGTATGAAACTATTACGGTTAATGAGATATTCACTCTGTGCAACTTCGTTCACAGTTTGCTCAGTAAAGTCGGCTCTCATACTCACTTTGTTATCTTTTGAGAACTTCATTACAAAGCAATCGCCACCATATCCGTAGCGACCTCTAAATCCATGCTGTGAAATTAGCTCAGAAGGATTAGAAAAGCAATGAATCGGTTTTGGGAAAGCAAAGCACTCGCCAGCCATAAGGCGCATTCACCAATTCGTCTTGCAATGCAGTTATACTCTCTTTGTTGCGTTGTGAGGGCGATTTGTCGAAGACATTGTCGTCGAAGAACAACCAATTGCCAATAAAAACCACCAACAAAAGGCAGTGTATTATATTTATTTTTCTTCATCGTTTTTAGTGCTGTTTTAAATAAGCATTTATTCTACGAACGCTAATTACTTGCATCTGCTTGAGGTTGATATGCCAGTTTTTCTGTACATATTCATTTACAAAAGCTTGCTTTTCGATAAACTCTTTATAGGCTTGTTCTGCCTCTTTAGCATAGCGAGCGTTTACTTCTGGATCGATATCTGTATCGGGTGTTTGGGCAGCAACACCAGCATCGTAAACCTCTTTCGGTGTACTTGTGAGCGTAGAGCTAATGATTTCGGCGAAATCATCTTCGGCAGAAAGGAATGAAAGCATGGTGTAAAAGCCACGTTTGTTGGCATAACTGTCGAGTCCAAACTTCTCTTTACCTGTTTGAGCATATCCAAGTGGAGCCGCAATTGGCTCTGTTGTACCTGTATAACGATGTCCGCTAATGGCAAAGAACTTATCATAATCGTAGTTCATAAGCTAGCATTAGGCGTTTAGCTAACTGATGATGAACACTTCGCATCAATACAAAAACCTTGTCTGCATTGCCTGGTTCGAAAATCGTTTACATTGTATAAGCACATCTCTGCCGCTGTAAGTTGTGGATTATAGAGTCGCTCACCCTCATTTCTCATCAGGGTTTCCGCCACCATAAAGATATAGTTTAATGGGCACACGACCAACAAAAAGTCTTTACCTCCCTACACTCATTCAATCGATAAGTCTCAAACCTAGTTCTCTAACTGCCTCTAACACGGCACGAACCTTCTCGACTTTAGGGTGGATGAGATGAATACTCCTGCAGAGTTATTGTTCTTTTTCCCAACGATAAATCACCTCGATTCCGTAGGGCTTTGTGATGTTATTTAAAAATCCAATTATCTAGCTCTGTAGACCTCAATTTGCGCCTTTCCTTCATCGATTACACTTACCTCGTTTAATTTATCCTCACTACATGCAATGCAATTAAGCACAAAAGGAGGAGAAAAAGCTATCTTATTTATCTTCATTTTCATTGTTATTTGCTGTCAATATGGATGCTTTTAAAAGTTAACGGATAAGTGATTGACGCTCACGGGGGTTAGGAGCGAGACCTCGTTGAATTGCTTCTACTGGAATTTGCAAAAACTTTTCGAGGGTCTTCTTTCTCAATGGGAAATAATAAAGAACTCTTTTGAAGTACGTTTTACAGCCAAATGAAAACGTCTTATGTCGAACCATCGCAAGCCTTCTTGGTAAAAATTCTTTCTGACGGAAGTCGAGAATAGAGTTTAACCATTGCCAATTGTTTGAGCGTTAAACCATAGAATGGGGTGTAAACATTATAATTATCGCTATTGGTTGATAGGTAAACAGCACGATCAACCGATGGCATAAAAGCCGAATTTTTCCTTGAGTGTATTGTCAGGGAAATCATCGATAGCACGACTATAATTCTTTAGCATTGCATAGAGCTTCCATACGATTTAGAAGCACTTCGTCGACACTAAAGAGCACGTTTGTTACATAAAAGTCCACGTGGTTTGGTTCCTGTACTTTCTGTTGTAGATAGCTCATCGAACTTAGCTAAATAGCGGCCTGTGGTTACAGGTGCCAAAGATGAAGTAAAAAATATAGGTTCCTATGAAGTTCATCTTTGAATAATCGCCTCCGCCTTCAATTCCTTTTTGCGCAAAGATCTTATCTACAGTGTTGAAAGTAGAACCGAACTTTTCGTTAGGAGTGTTGCGTGCAAGACGTGATTCTGTTGTGGTGAGCAATAAGTTTGGCTGGCTCGTCAACAGAAATATACTTGCGATAAAGACTCTTATGGTTAAATTCTAACTCATCAGCATATTGTCTCCACGAGCGAAGTTGTGTCTTAGGATCACCTCCAAGCACGTAATCTGCATATTCGATCACCTCTTTCCACTGACCTTTCATCAAGTAGAAACGAGATGCAAAGGCATAAGCTGCCTTTTTATTGAAATGGAATTTGGGCTGCTTATAGTGGTTATCTGAAACCAAAGTGATACCTAATTTCAAATCTTTTTCTATCTTGTCATACACCTCATTCACTGTTCCTCGGTCGTAATCTACCAACGTATTCTTCTCAGGTTTTGGTGATATAAAGGTATTCCAGGGTTTGTAGAACTACCCCCATAAGGCTCTGCCCAGATATTAACCAACATAAAATGCAGGTAGGGCTCTCAATAGAAATGCTTCGCCATACAAAGCCTTTTTACACGCTCAGTTTTTGACGGGTGCTCAATAGTTCCAACGCCTTATTCACCTGTGCAATACCTTTATAGCAGCTATTCCAATAGTTTAGAGGTGTCAGGTCTTCTTGATCGTAGTCTTCCCAATAAAACATCGATTCGTTTAACTGCGAATGAACTCCGTTTACACGCTCTTCTACATTGTCGGTGCGGGGCTCTAAGAAGGGAATATAACTGGCTTCGGGATAAGCTCCTGTAAGTAAATCAGCTATTTTCTCTTCTGAATTGATGTCAACATCTAAATCCGAGTCGGGACTTTTGTCTAGAAAATCGTTGCAACTAGAAAAGAATCCGAGTGCAAGAAGAGCAACAATGATATATATTTTTCATATTTTCGTCGTAATTAGAAACCAATGTTCAACGTTAATGTATATTGCTTTGGTGTTGGAAGTGATACACCACCAGACTTATAGTATTCTGGGTCTTGTCCTTTTAGTTTCTTATCTGAATAGATGAGGAAAGGATTGGTTACATTTAAACGCAAGCTTACTGAGCGAAGTCTTCACTTCTCTAAGAATATGTTAGGCACATTATATTCTAATGAAATATTCTTCATTCGCACAAAGCTACCATCTGCCACCATATTTTGTGAATAGTTATAGGTGTTATAGGTTCGTTCTATGTTCTCTTTTTCCCACCTTTGCAATCAATTCTTGTGATGGGTAACTACGGGCACATCGGTATGGAATTCGTCGTCAGGGGTTGAGCCAACGATTGTAATATGACTTAGAAAAAGACGTTCAAATCGCCAAAACTCTGGGATCGAAAGTTGGATTCAATCGAATTTTTGTTTCCTGCCTGCATGGTGAGGAAGAACGATAGTGTCCATTCCATTATATTTAAAGGTATTCGACAGACCTCCTATCACCTGTGGCTCTATTGGACCATGATATAACAAATAGGTTTTGGTATATTGGGTGTCGAGGAAGTCGGCACCTGCTATGTTTGAGTATTCTCCTTTGTTAGAAGGGTAAAGCCCAAAGTCGAAAGTAGGTAAACCATTGTTATTCAACCCCTGATAGTTAAACGAGAAGAGCGAGCCCTTTGGATAGCCAACAATGTTGCCTCTGCTCTTCCAACCACCATATCAAAGGCGTTAGGAGTGTTTAATAAGCGGGTAATCTTTGATTCATGGCACTTAATGTCAAACTTGTGCTCCAGCTAAAGTTATCTGTTACAATGTTTTTAGTGTGCAAACCAAGTTCAACTCCTTGTGTACGCATGTCGCCAAAGTTGGCATATTTATAATATTGTCCACCCACTCCAGAGGTGCGAACGAGGTCTATCAAATCAAAGGTGTTACGTTGATAAACATCTAATGTTGTGCTAATGCGATTGTCTAACAATCCAAGTTCCAAACCAATGTTTAGCTCATACATCTTTTTCCCACGTGAGATCTCGGTTCTCTAAGTGGATAATATTGAGTTTGTTTTTCTCGATTATCGAAATTATAACGATTGACAATGCCACTCTTTATAAATAGAGTTTGCACTGATTGCCTCTTCGTTCATCTTTTGCAGTTAAGCCGTAGCTTGCACGCAAAGCCAAACGAGAAATCGTTTTATAGTCTTTTCATAAACTCTTCTTGGTCAATGTTCCATTTGGCTCCAACATTCCAAGTTGGCAACCATAAAGCACGTGCTCCTTTTCCAGAAGTGTTAGAGACCTTCGCAGTTGAGCACCATATTAAAAGACATACTACCTGCATATCCATAGGTACCATTAAACGAGTAAGGTGATTCCTCTATCGTATCTATTCTGCAAATTAAAATAGCTATTGCCTTCGTTTATCAGCTTATTGAATATCAAAGGATTGGTGTAAATCTGGTTTCCTCTGTCGTATTGGATTCCATAACCTTGAAAAGGGTTCACCGTACGCTCTGCAGAACGCAAACTCTGTAAATACAAAATGCTTTCAAATCATGATTGTTTATGCGCTTATCAAAGTCGAAAGCTATACGAGCTAAGAAGCTCTTTAGCGATGCTTCTGTTTTGTTTAAGATGCCTCCATGCGTTAATCCTACCTTTTGGTTGGAGCTGTGGATTGTCGTTATCTCGCACCAAATAGATATTTTGTTGAGCCACAAATGGATTTTCATTGGCTCTGAATGCTTGTACAATATTTGAACCTTCGTGTACCTCGTGAGTAGTACTTGTGTAAGCTTGGCGCATAGAGAGCAATGCTTTAATGGCCATGTCTTGATTTAATCGATATATACCTTCTCCCTGAACTTAAAGTCGAGCACAGAGATATTCATCTTATTGTTGTCGTATTCGTTGAGGATATTGAACGGAGCCCAGTTATTTCGATAGTATTCAAGGCTTCCATCTTCATTATAAGGACGCAAAAGTGCGACTTGTTCCCAATGCACAAGAGAAGGGGTTGATATCGAAGTCACGCTCGAAAACACCCAAGGTGTTGTTCTTTCGCTGTGGCATTGTGCCCGGAGCTTTTCTGCGAACGCACGTTAGCTTGTGTGGTAAGCGTTGCTGTGAACTTATCACTTATATAAAAAGTGTTCTTTACATTGGCGTAAAGCGACTCACCTTGTCGGCAATAGTCCAACCTGCATCATTGTAAAAGCCTATTGATGCGTGGTAGCAGAATTCTTTCCGCCACCCGAAATGGTGATAGCATGATTGGTGATAGGCTTCAAGTGAATAGATGATCAAACCAATTGGTGTTGGCATACTCACGTTGGCGCAAGAAACTCATTCTGTGCTTCTGGCGTATTGGGTAGATAATATTCGCCAGTTGCAGGATTGATGGTACTCAAATCTTTATATAATTGATAGTAAATACCGCTTCGTCTGCCATATAATGAATTGGTTATACCAGTAACCCTTTATCATTCATCTCTTGATAAAGCGACATTGTCTCTTGTGAGTTGAGCAAATCGAAATCATTATAACGTGGTTTCAAACGTATGGTGTTCTCTGTTGAGAAGCTAACACGAAGTGGTGTGTCTCTCATTCCACTCTTGGTTGTAATAACAATCACACCATTCAATGCTCTTTGCACCATACACTGAGTGTGGCAGAAGCATCTTTCAAAACCCGTATATCTTGTGGTGTGTCTGTGGGGTTAAGTCCTGATATTTGCAGAGCTAATAAGGTCACCGCATCGCCTGAAGCCAATTGGATCTGAGACTCAAATGAACGAGGTCTTCGTATATAGCTCCATCGATAACCCATAGCGGTTGCACGTTACCTATGATCGAAGCACCACCTCTAATGTTGATACGAGGCTGAACCGAAGGTACCTGATATGTTTTGATAGACAATCCTGGTACACGTCCTCTAACATGCGTGATACATCGGCAATACCTTCAAGCTTGATATCATCCATCTTCACTGATGTTGCGGCACCAGTGTACACTCTATTGCGGATATTCTGATAGCCTGTTACAACTACTTCGTCTATTTGTCGACTGTCATTCTTTAAAACAATGGTCAAAGAATGATTACCAATCTTCAACTTTTTGGGTTAACATTCCAAGATAACTCGCTTGCAATGTCTGACCAGTAGTAGCCTTTATGGTGAAATGTCCATCGATATTGGTAACGACTTTCTCTTTAGTTTCTAACACTTGCACCAATGCTCCCATCAGAGTTTCACCCTGTTCGTTCTTAACTGTACCCGAAATGGTTCCTTGTATCTGTGCTGATACCGAAAGAACGCAAAACAAAGAGTGAAAGGCAATTGCAAAATAATCTATTTGCTTTTGTAAATCTATACATTACTTATTGATAATGATTATTCTTCTAATTTTTCTCTTTTATAATTGTAGAACGCAATCCACCATAAACGCCTAATGGGTGTCCTGCACGCAAACCTGATGGGTGACGAGACACCAAATACTTTTTATTTGCTAAGTTAATGCCATTTAAGCTGATGGTGATGTTTTTGTTTATGTGTACCTTTAGCGACGCATCTAAGATGACATGAGCAGGTATTTTCTCATCGTTCTGCAATCTTTTCCTTGTCCTGGAGTCGTACGCATATCGCCATTAAAGCGTGCTCCGAAGTTGGCTTCTACACGCTTATGTTCAAGACTTATCTGTGCATTAAAGGCGTGTTTATAGATGTATGGGATCTCATCTCCATAGTGAACGTGCCCCCAAGCCGAGCTTTCAAAGTCGTTCTTCATCTGGGTATTGGTGTAAGTATAAGAGAGTTGAATGGGGAGTTGGAAAGCAAAATGCTTTGGAAGAGGTAGATATTGGAACATCAACTCTAAACCATTAACCATTGCTTTACCCACATTAAACTGTTCAAGTGTACCTTGTCCACCCTGAGCAGCTAAGTCACTGCCAGTATATTGGAATAATTGTTATTAAATGCGATTGCTTCTAACTTCATTTTATTGGTTGTTAGACGCATACCCACTTCTACATTCACGCTACTTTCTGCCTTTTGATAAAGCGAAGCACTAGGAGGTGCGAAGCCTTTGTGCACTCCTCCGAATACAGAGAGAATGGGTAGAGCCTTCACATTGAATCCAAATCCAGGTAATAAAGCACGAGCATGGTTTGGAGTTTCAATACGTATCTTTCCTGTTCGACGTGGATCTGCCTTGGTATAGTTGCGATTAAGCAGCTCAACATCTTCATAACGCATACCAGCTGTAAGGGTAATGATGCCCTTTGACCATTTTCCTAGCCAATAACCCGACCACGCATGGGCTGTAGTTATACGGTTAGCATTACTTCCAGGCAATCCTGTTAAGAACAAACTCATACGTCCATCTTTGCATAGAATAGCCGTCGTCTTGTTGAAATCGGTCTTCACTATCGGCATGATAGCGTATCCCTAGTTCTGCAGTAAGATAGCTCCTGCCCTAGCATTGTGCGGTATTCTCCCTTTGATTGAATACCTCTTGAGTGGTAAATACGATGATTGGCACGCAACATTAAAAGCCTCCTGCGTAGTTTGTCTCACCTATCACGATGTTAAAATAATCCTCATTGGTTTCGGGATCGGCAAGTACTGCATCAATAGAACGACGCTCTGCCTTGGTAATACCTGCTCTCACCTCATTCAACTTATACCAGTTACGGAAGAAATAGTTATAATATAAATTGGTGGTTATCTTTAATTTGTTATCTAATTTAATAAGATAAGTAGCTACCCATTGTGTATGTCGGGTCTTAAGATTATCCTTTTTGAGCACCCGCATAGCGAAAATAAGGACGTGAAAGCAAAATCACTTTCGGTTAGTCCCAAAATAGGTTTCGTCCTGATGTTTCATTAGCAAAAACCAAACTTTAACTCTAACAAATGGTTAAGTCCTTGCTCCTTATTGGTTTGTGCCGAGAACTTAACTATCAAGTCATTGCGATGAAATCCTGTGCGTTCGTTAGGCTCATCTTTCTTAAAAACCATCTGATTGGTAGCGTAAATACTCCACTAAAAAGCCCGTATATTTTGAAAGCTTTTGCCCACACTTCGCATAGGTTTTTAAGCGTGTTATAACTACCTATAAGAAGTGTTTAGCTTTGCACTAAACTTCGTAGGAATAGGTGTTGACACCATATTTATTGCACCACCAGTTGTGAAAGGACCATATTGCTACCTGACTACTTCCTTTTCAAAAACCTCGATAGCATACATGCGTCCAGCATTTGAAAGTAGATAGCTGCAGGCGCAGAGTATGGTGCTGGGGCTGCATAAAACGCCGTCTTCCATTAGCGAAGATCACGCTCACTTCGCTCTGCTTTGGTCACTCTCTTAAACTGATATTAGGGCGCAATCCGAATCCATCTTCTTCTTCAAACGTTCTACACCTGGCACGCTAGCATACGGTTGATATCGGTGTAACCAAATTTTCCAAGTTCTTCTGGAGAAATATAATAAGCAGAACCAGTGCGATGTACGCCTCAAACTTACTTCCTAACATTTGATTGGAGTGCACAACCACTCTCTTTTATCTTATAAACCGGAGTCGGTCATTGCGTTCTTTTGTCGTTTGTGCGCCTGATTGTGCCTTTACTATACATAGTAAATGGCGTTAGTAGAGAGAGAAGCAAAGGCGGCGTCTTTTTGGTATAATGCATAACAAATTATCACGACTTATCGTGCTTTTATAAATTGAGAGTAAAGCTCTAATCATGGTATAGAAAGAGTTTGTACACATGAGCAGTAAGAAAGCTCATTTTCTTTAAAAGAAATCGAAGGTTTTAAAAATTTTCGGCAAACAGTTAGAGCCATTTGCCTTGTCTCACAATACCTACTTTGTAGTATATTTTCCATCAACTTTCATATAATACTACCACCTATCATGATTTATATGTAGTTAAACGTCTTATCTCAATCATTTAGCAAAACGTTTTCAAACCAAATGAGCATCTTTATATAGAAGAATATATACATATGGTAAACAGTATATAAATACCTTTATAAATAAAGGTTCTCACCTATTTTATAATGATTTACTCTCCTGTTCATAGCACAAACGTACTCTATTTTTCACGCTAAGAAAACACCATTACAACTATTCTTTCTCGCTAAAAGGATAGTCATTCAATAAAAAGTTAGTAATAGTAGACCTTATTTTCTAAATCGTTTTTAACCTATCAACAGGATAAGTATGTCCTCTTATTTTCATCTATAAAAGAAATTCTTAAACAAAGTCCATATATCACATATCGTTTAACCTGTTTAAGAGAGATTTCTCCTTTTCATACTTTTATTTCTTTCCACCTTCATTTTGATAATATAGGTCGCCAGAAAGTATCGTTTAACCCGCATTAATAGTTCATCACCACGCAATGTTAAAAGAAATTGCTTTTTCCTTCTGGTCGATCAAGCACGTGTTGTGGAACGTCTTTTTACATGGAATAGACGAGCAGATATAGATTGAACACCCTTTTCCATCGCTGCTCTGCAACTCAACCTTCACGATTGATACCAGTGACTTTCATTGCGTTCTTCCACTTTAGTTAAGTCGTTATCTCAAAGAGCAACTCACCATTGCGAATTTATCCTTTTGGAGCCTTAGTTTCACCGACATAGCTTCTTTTGTCGTGCTCATTTTCTTCTTTGCAAGAAGCATTACCAGACTCCCAGAAAGAAAGTAATACATACTTTACCTAAGCAGCTACTCAAACGCTTTTCGGTTCCATCTGCTAATTGAAGGGTAATATCTGGAGCATCATTTCCTTGCATTAAGTTGAGCGAACGCACGCTATTTTCTAAAGAACGAGTATTTGGATGTTGCAAAACAGAAGGCGCAACAGCAGCTAAACTGTCTTCCATATTCCTTATTAAATAGCTTTTAAGATATCACGTTGCATGCAAAAGAGGCATCAAAGGAGTATCGTTGTGCTCTAAAAGGAAGTGCAAACGATTAGCCATATAGTTGATTTCAGCTATCTTTTCAACACTTGTGCGATCTATTTCACCATCTTTTGTATTAAGATAAAGCCTCTCCCTTTGTTGCTAGCTTCTCAATCACCAGTGCAATCTGTTCTTTCACCTTATCAAAGGCTAAATAATCTGCTAGGTTTGCTCAACAGCACTGGTTTCATCTTCGGTCAATAAACCATTGCTGCCAATAGTTGGCTTTGAAATAGTTTCATTCACGTCACTTTATGCTGTTACCTGTAAAGCAAAAGCCCATCATACACGCCTCAGCCCGCCACATGATAAGAACTGGTGAACGACTTCCATTATAGAGTTTAGCATCTGAAGAGCCCCAACCCTGAAAGTGTAGAGATGTGATACCAGTTGTCATGAGTTAAAGCTATTGCGTTGTATGCAGTCTACCCAATCTTTCTTTTGCTATCGATTGAATAGCTCAACACAGTGAAAGGAATCTTTCCATTGAATTCCTTCTAAAAGCTTGTTTGATCACTGGAAACTCTCTTCTACAGGTCCACACCATCGATGCCCAGAAATCAATTAGCACATACTTTTCCTTTTAAATCAGATAAACTAAGAGTTTTATCGTCAGGTGTTTTTACCCGAAATATCGAGTGCAGGTTTGCCTACTTCCAAGTTAGCTAGCACGCACTAAGTTGGTGAGTTCACGATACGTGTGCGTTTTCTCAATTCTGATGGCACCGATTTTAGATAGACTCTTCAAGCACTCTGAGGTGTGAAAGAAGCGCAAAGGTCGTATTTAATGACGTAAAAGCGCAACAGGTGAATCGAGATGTTGCGTAACAAAACGCATTGCAGAAGTGCGGTGAGAAAGGCTATTTACATAGTAAACAGCTCGTTGATAAGGATAAAATGCCTTATCGTCATTGCGTTGTGCCTCAGGCAAAGCAGCCAAAGCCTTGTCCATACGCTTCTTTTGCTAAATCTCCATTTTCTCACCCTCTTTGCTTTTTATATGCATAAAGAACTTCATTAGCTGGTGTACCTTTTACATGCGCACCAACAGGGAAACGGCCATCAAAAGGAACGATTTCGATAGTGCCAGGCTCTAAAAAGAACTGCACACTTCCATTGTCAAAACCTGTAATGTGATAGGGTTCTACATCCGCAGGCGCAACTCCTTCAAATCTAAAGCTACCCTCTCTACCACAGCAGAGTCGACAACAACGTTTTGTCCGTCTACTTCACGAGCCAAATACACTTTTTAATACGTTCAGGTGTGTAGCGTAAGGAGTCGATACGCATTGAACCTGAGATGACATAATGATTGTTCTGCTGAGCAACGGCATAACTACCGCAGAACATAAAAGACATAAAGAGTTCTTTTTCATATTGATATAGATTCTTGATTTTTACTTTACTATCATCTTCGCATAGGTTCCAAGTCCTCTACAAGGCATTAAGCCCTGTAGAGATGCTCTTTTATAGAACTCTGTTTTATTGATTAATCATTATTTTGCGCCTTTTTCGGCAAATAAACCGCTTACAAAATTCTTCAATTCTTCGCCATGCAAACCGCTTGCAATAATGTTATTGTCGGCATCGAGCACAAAGATTGCAGGAATAGCAGTGATGCTATAAGCTGAGTTACAGGATCTTTTCCAACCTTTTAGAGATGAAACCCGAGTCCAAACCAATCTTATCTTGTTTCACAGCCTCAACCCAACGATCACGCTTTTCGTCAAGAGAAACGTTCACAATCTCGAGTCCTTTGCTATGGAAATCAGCATATAACTGGCGTAAAACAGGGTTATTGAGTCGGCAAGGACAGCACCACGAAGCCCAAAAGTCTACAATCTTCACCTTTCCTTGCATTGCACTTAGGGTGAAACCTTCCATCTAAGGTAGGAAGAGTAAAGTCGAGCCTTACTTCCTCGGCTAATTTTCTCTAAACGTTGTATGCGTTGATTTCACAATCTCACCACAGCTACTTGCTTTTTGCGCCTTCTCCTAACTGTGCATAAAGCTCTTTACAAGCATTCAAAGGAGCGTCCATCTGCTCTAATTCTTGCAAGACTAAAGCAGCTGAAAGAATGTTATTGTTTGCACTTAAATAGAAGTACGAAGCATGCCCTAATTCTTTTTTAATCGTAGAGATAGAATCATTGACTTTTTACTTGCACTACCATATTTTAATGCTTTGCGCAAACTATCGCTCTTTGCTTGTAACGCTACGAGTTGATTTTGCAACACGTCACAGCCTTTTTGATATTCTGTTTGTGCGTTTTGCAACTCTCCTCCAGTGATAAACCAGCCGTCTCCATCACGCAACAAGCAGCTTTATAGGTAGCGTTAGGGTTCTAAGAAAAAGTTGAAACCTCCTCGATAACCAACTACCGATATGCGTGCAAACATGGGGCGAGCAACCTTTATTTGCGAGAAAGAAAACATGCCATTAGAAAACGGAGTGGTACTAATAGTATCCCATTTTGTTTCTGATGTTCGTACAAGAATTTGCAGTTTACCTTCTGTCAAACCCTTTTTATTTCACCAGTTACACTACTTGTTTTCTGCGCAAAGAGAGAAGCAGCACAAAGTGCAGCAGTTAAAAAACAAGCTCTTTCCTTTTTGCTTCACATAAGTTGATACAAACGTTTGCATGTTGATTGTTTCTATTGATGAGTTGTTATGTTAAATCATTTGTCGACAATAGCTTTTCAGCTGTTTTTGTTCTCTATCTTATCTCGTTGGGAGTGTGTATGAGTATTCACGAACAAACTGGAAAAATCTTTTGATATTGCCCAATTTGTGCCCTTCATTATCGGTGTTATAAACCGCAATTGGATAGGGCTTCGTCACGTCTGATGCGGTATTCAGACGAACTCTCGGTAATAGCTCCTTCGTCACCTTTATTCATTCCAATTGTAAGATAGCGTCCGAGGTCACCTGAATAGATAAAGGTATCATCAGAACGGAACTTCATACAAGAAATAGAATAGCCGTCAGGGAGCGGTGTAAAGCACTGTTTTATCACCATTATTCAAATTGTGTCGCATCACATCAGCACCCTCTGCATAGAACACAAAGGCTGTACTAAACCATGTGTTGTATAGAACTGTAGAAGGAGAAGAGGGTGTAAAGTTCTCAATTGTTGTCCCTGATGGGCTATATGCAGGTGCTGTTGCATCTTCATTATTATCTTCATCGCCTTCTGCACGGGTTGATGTTAGCTGATAAAGATAATAGTTAGATGAGTTATTATCTTTGAAAATGAAATGAGGATTGGCTTTTTCGTAGTTCTCACGATATTGAATAAAGCCTAAAACTGCAGTCTTATCCTTAGGAGAAAGAGCATGCCCTAACGCTTTAAAAATCTACATTTGCATCGAGAACAGGGTTGTTAAGCTGTGTTTGATAAAGCTTGTTGTTCTGCCCAAATGCCATAACCATCGTCTTTATTTACACGCAAGAAACGTTTGTGACGTGCGTCCCAGAACACGAATTCATTTGCTGTAATAGCAGCAGCAGTGACATTATAGTCTGAAACTGAGCCATCGGTTGCAGGGGTTTTGAATGAAGGAATGAAATAGTGCGAGTGAGGAAACGACCATCTTTTCCTAACATACAATAGAAGTCTGATTGGTTAGATGGGTCGCCAGTCATAATGATGTTGCTTGGAAGGAAGGCACCTTGAGGTGTTTGAGGAATAACAAAATCTTTTGTATTCAGTAAATCTTGGCACCATTCCGAAAGGATTATAAACCTTTGTGTTTCGCCGTTGGTTGAGAAGACTACGAGGTTATATTTCTTCAAGAACTCTCGTCCTTCAGCCACCAATCCATAATGATACATCAACTTATAAGCGTCTGCAAAATACATTGGTTGCATCTTTATAAATAAGTTTATAGGCATCGCTTCGCACTTGAGTTGTTGCTCCAATGGTTTCGATATTACCCAAACGCATATTGCCTGGCTTTCCATGTAGGAAGAACAAACTATTTTTATAGATAGGACGAGTTGCGATAGTGAAGTTACGATAAGATGCAAGTCCTGTGCTTTGGTCTTTCACTTCTAAAGCGAACAGAAATGCGTGTATCTTGCTTCACGGGTAGAGTTACATCAAAGATAGCCCTTTGTTTTTAATGGTATCTTTCACAGTTTTTCTTATCTTTTGATAAGACAAAATCCATTTATCGAGTAAATCGGTATTTTTATGGTGTGATTGACGCATTTTTACTTCTACCTGTGTGTGTCGTCGGCTGTTAAAGGCTGAGTGAATTCGATTGTCTTACCATTTAGGGTTTCAACTGTAGCTGGAGTGAACTCTAATGAATCGATAGAGTTCATCTCATCGAGAGTTATACACATAGTTTCCTTTATCTCCATAGCACGAAGATAAGGCAGCAGTGCTCATCACTAGAATTATATTTTTATGTTCATACAACTGTTGTTTTTCTGTTTGTCTAAACTTGTATTTGCTAGGCTAACAACCACATTTTCTATGTTCTACAAAAGTATTGCTTTTTGCTCTTAATCTCACTGTTTTTACATATTAAAAACAATGTTTTTGTGTTGTGATAGCTATGCTTTTTATGGAAAGAATAGTAAGTTGTTATTTTTCAATAGGTTTTCATTGCACCTCTGGGAAGGTGAATGGATAGGTTCCTTGAGCTACTTTTTCACGGAACAATTTGTTACAAGCTTTGATAGCATCTTCGCCTCCTGAGTGAGTCGTCCCAATGCACATTGCCCCACTCGTTCATAACAGGGAAGAGTTGATTGAGAACGAAATCACTGCCTTTATGTTGTAACCACACTTTCACCATGAATCGATATTTCTCTAAAGTAGGTTCCATAATACTTTTCGATAAGCTCTTACCACCTTGTTCGTCTTTCCATGCTTGTGGTTCAATCAACTCATAGGTTACATTTTTGAAGCTACTGGAACATAGAAGAAGTCTTTATATGAACTTCCTTGACGCCATCCATCTTGATAATAAGCTGTTACATCTTTTAAAAGCATTTGACCCACAGCTTGCTTGTTGAGGTTTTTGCATTGCTGCTTCGTCGCCATTCAAAGTGGTGTACTCATTGGCAGTTGTAACGTCTAAGCCGTTGCAAAGTCCAACGAAAGAGCCACTGTTATAAGTTCCAAGATAGGTTTCTTGCAAGTTGCCCCAATACCATGGTTTGCTGTAAGAATTATCGTTTGTAAATGGAATATCAATTGTTATTGGAGTTTGTGGGTTCTTCTTTTGTTGAGTACGCAAGCTGTCTACCGCTTGTAAGTTCCATTGAACAAACTTGCTATAATCGTTTGTTGTATAGAGAATTGTTTTGCTTTGTGATGCGCACTAACAATATTTGTTTTTGCCATACTCCACTCTCCTAAGTATGAACTTGCCATGCCATCCCATTGTCTAGGCTTTGAATATGCTTCTTTTTGCATAGATAGTAAAGCTGGTAAAGTTCTTGAGTCCTGGTCTCTACTTGGTTATTACCTTCTACCTCACTGATATATACCTCTGCTTGGAAAGTTGAGTCTAACATAGAAGGACCTGCCACTTTCACCATCACATCTTTTAGGAATTCGTTGGGCTCGAACACTATTTTCGAGGGCATGTTACCACTGCTTCTGCCACTCTTGCACTACTCACGATTTTTAAAAACAACAGTGCGTTGCTTATCTGAAGCACGTCCCATGAGTTTCAACTTCAAAAGGAACTGAAATCTCTGTAGGGGCTGTTAATATAGAATCCGGCAAAGTTCACAGTTGCTCGAAGTGCCTGTTCCGTAATTGAAATGATACGCCGTCGGAAGAATTATAGAGTTCAACGGTTTCTTCTTTACAAGATGTGAAGGAAGAGCTGCGAATGAATAGCTAAAAATATATATTGAAACTTGATTTTCATCTTTGCTATTTATTTAAAGGATTATACAAAGTGATTGCGAGTAGCATCGTGTATCGCTGTCCAACCATATTCTTTTTCGGCATCTGCAGTAGAGATTCAAAGCGTTCTTGCGTTAGTAAAGTAACGGTGTTATCATAAGATAAAGCGGTGATTCCATGGCGTTTCGAGAAACCAATATTGTCCTTCTACGCACAAAACTCTTTGCGGAACTCTTATACTGAAGGCTGCTTTGTTGTGTTGTAGCGTTAGTGAATTGCACATTAACAGAACGTGAATAGCCTCGTTTGTTGCGTACTGCATTGAGATATTTAGCTGCCTTTTGTGGGTCAGAAGTGTTCTCTGCAAGAATGTAATACATCTCTGGAAGGCGTATTAATGGTATCGCTTCTTGTGAGTTGATACTATATTTGCGTGAAAGAGCTGTCTTTGATGGATGAACTGTTCAGAAAGCTGCAGTCTTGTACGCATATCTTCTTTCAAATTTCCTGATACTCAAAAATACTTATTGAAGCGTTCTGAACGAATAAAAATATTGTGTTGTGTCTCATCTCCATCTGCCCAGGGTGTGAAAGGGCTTCTGTTAGATGGTGTTTATACAACGCACAGATACATTCTGAGAACAAAATAGGATCGTCTTGATTGTTGGAACTCAACTCAAACCGCTCTTCTTGATCACTTCTTCTGCCGAAGCAATAGCATTTGTGCTATCACCTGCATAGCTCTGCAAACACGTGAGCAGGGTATCTACCGCGGAGTTGAATCGATAACGTCATCACTGGTCTTTAAAGCTTTCGTTTTGCTCATGAGCCAATAAGGTTTTGCCTTCTAGCGTCTTTCACGATCAGTGCACAACGTCTTTTGCGGGTAAGTGGTTTGCTTTGTGTTGTCTGCAACGGTGCGATAGGAATGGTTAATTTGCTTGTTGAAGATGATTCTAAGCTGTATTTCCATGGACCCACGCTCTAAGTAGGGTCGAAATGGCAATAGGCACGAAGTGGCAAGAGCTTTCGGCTCTGTAAAATATTTCGTGTGTTAACATTACGCACAACTTCATCTCCTTTGCGGTCGAGCCCACTTGATTAAGTTATTACAATTGGCAATAACATTAGAGTTTATCCACGATTCAGCAAGTCTTTGTTTGGTTCTGAAACCATCTGATGTTGCTGTTTCATAGTTATACTGATGTTCGGTCGATTAGCTCCATCAGGAAATATAATCGTATTGTTGTGCCAATTGGTCGAGTAAACCAAACGACATGTACTACCATGGCACTCTGTCGGTCGTAAAAGTAGATACCTGTTAAAAGAGCTCTCGAATCCAGCTTCTGTTGAAAAGAGTTCTTCTGCTTTCACGTCTGTTTTTGGACTGACACGAACCCAATCTGGCAAGCAGTTGTTGGTGAGAGGCTAAACAAGAGAGTGCTATCTGTGCAACTCATATATAGACAATGATATATTGAATGCTCATATGTTGATTTACTTAAAGATTTTGCAGAGAATGAAGAGTGTAGGTGCGTGAGAAAAGGATAACCTTAAGCCTCGCTCCATCTAACTGGTGATAAACGGAAGAGGTCGTTTGTGGTGAAGTTTAGCGACAAAACATCAACGTTTAGAGCGTTTCAATAGCATACTCGCTGTTTGAAACGATAACCTGGTGATACTGCCTACGTAACCATGGTATCTTTCATGATAAAGCGGTCTGATGCTGGTGTTTGAGAACCGTTAAGAATGATCATTTTGTATTTAGCTACGTCGCCAGGTTTTACGCCAACGGTCTTGAGCAGCACGCTTATCAAGGGTTATAAAGCAATGTTACTGTTTTCTATTTTGTCTACTAATGTTGGTTATATCAATTCTCCCGCCTATAAAGTGAAGCCTAAGTACATGAAAAAGTCTTTCCAATTGACTGAAGGGCCCTTATTGTTCCACTTACTTTTTGGTGTGGTGTCGCCTACTGGAACCTTTATCAACTGCATCCCACTTGAAGGTTCTTTTTCACCATCACGAGTTAAGAAACTTCTGTCCTGTCATTGGATCTATACCCAAAGAACGCACGGTGTGTAGAGTAGTTGTAGACTTTCCTTCTTGATAAACAGGTAAAGGTGCAGACTTAGACTTAAGTTGTTCCTCGTTCATCTTACGCAAATAATCTGAAATCTTGCGTATTTTGTTTTGATTATGGTTCATATCTACAGCCACAGTCCAATAGAATTGCTTGCGAAGATTTTGCAAAGCAATGATATTAAGCGTTGCATCGAAACCTGCATTTTGTAGCTCTCATGCATTAATCATTTGCGATTCGAAACCTGTAGAAGGCGCTAAATCGTAGTTAGTGAGCAGTTGTCGGCTAATATTGTTATAGTAGTTGAGACGACAAGTTTGATTCTGTTTTCCACACACCGACGTCTACTCCAAGGCTCATATTATCGGTTTTGGTCCACTTAATGTCGGTATTATTCAATCGAGAAAGCACCGAACCAAGAGTTGAGAACGATGTATATGGGCGCATAGTACGGCTGAATGTGTAGTATTCTATAGCGTCGGCAGGACTTGAATTCTGTGAACCTGTCACACCATAAGTTGCTCTAAACACTAAGTTTGAAACGTAACCGCTGAGCCATTTCTCTCTATATGCGTTCCATCTTGCACCAATACTCCAGAAAGGAGTTAAGCTATGGTCGGCATAACGTGATGTTACTTCACTGCTAATGTTCCAGTCTAACGAATAACGATTATCGTAACTGTAAGACAACTGTGTGATGAATCCCATCGTTCTCGAGATATCGCTTCAGATCCACTTGGATTGGTTGTCATCTTGTTTCCGAATATAAAATCGTCCATATGAGGGTCTGGATAGCCCACAGCAGATAGGTTAACATAATTGCTTCTGTCTTCACTTAAGGTCCAGTTTCCAAAGACACTGAATAGGTGTTTGCGTAAAGACATGTTCCAGTTCAAACCTAAGTTGCTCGACCATGAAGTCATTTCACCAGTGTTTTTGGTGTAGCTTCCTCTCAAAGTCTTATCCAATTCAGTTAAGAAAGAGGTGTGTTCAGCAGGTAAGAAACGCTCAGAACGAGCCATACCACGTTGATAAGAGAGGTTTTCTGTTAGTCGAAGATTCTTCAACAAACGACATTCGAGGTTCAAAGTAGCAGCGATATTGGTGCTACTGGTAAGGTCTTTAATACCTACATTGGCATTAAATAGAGGGTTAGCGATAGGCACACTGCCCGCACCTGTATGGTTATCGAGTTGTCTTAGATATTCTCCAGCTCATTGAGTTGGGCGATAATAAGGGATTTACTCGAGGTGTATTCGGCGAACGAACCGTATGGAGAATTATGGCCACGACTTTCTGAAAGGTTCAAAGCAGCACCAATAGTGATATTCTCTTTACGATAAGTCATGTTGAAGTTGATACTCTTTATATTTTGACTTGAACCCTTCATTACACCAGGAGTGAATGTAGTATTAAGGTCTAAGCCTATATCTAAAGACATCAGTACCACCCGAAGCAGATGAGAATGACGATGTTGGAAAGCTGTTCTCAATGGTTTACTGAGCCAATAGGTATCTACTCCAGCAAGAACATTGCGCAACAACGAGTTATAACGATTCATACTTTTATCGTTAGTTGGGTCGTAAACGCCTGCATCCCACTCCATTTGAAGTTTCTCTTTTGCGTTCATCAACTTATAATCGGTTAGATCTGGGCTTTGATTGTTAGTCCACCGTTATAGCTAACCGATAGAGAACTCCATCAGGAGCAACCTTTTGTTTCGATTACAACAACACCATTTAGAAGCACGTGAACCATAGATAGCTGTAGCTGCAGCGTCTTTTAATATGGTTTACATTTTTCGATACGTTCGGGGTCTAATTGCAAGATGCGACTCATAGAAACGATAAGTCCATCGAGCACGAATAGAGGTGTATTGGGGCGACTAGACACGTTGTCTAGAAGCAAATCCATACTATTTAGATGCCAGTTGTACCGAGGTTTTTGGTCTCCACGAATATGAATTCGGGCTGAGCGTTGAGGGTCTGAGCCTCTAGTATTGCTCTCTCAACACTTTAAAACTGGGGTCATAGAATTGCAAACTCTTTAAGATATTGGTTGGATTAAGCTTGGCAACTCATCTCCTTTCACTGAAACATAGTTACCAGTAAAGCTTGATTTACTTCTACGACTAATACCTGTTACCACTACTTCGTCTACCATTTGGCCGTCAGGTTTAAGCGCAATCTTCATAGTTGTGCTTTCTTTGATCACTATAGCGACACTGCTTCGTATCCCATGTACGACACTTTGATTGAAGCTTTGCGTGGAACTCGTAGTGAGAACTTACCGTTTACGTCTGTAATACTGCCTCGAACACCATCTTTTTGTGTGCCGTCTGTCACCATAACAGTTGCTCCTACCAGCGTTTCTTTGGTCTTTGCATCGATCACAACGCCTTCGATATGCAACATTTTCTTGGCATCTTCATCTCTTGTATACGATGAAACAATAATATGTCGACCGACTTCATAACGTATTAAGACGTTTTGGTCACCAATAAGACGTCCTAATACCTTGTCAAGAGCATGTCCTTCACATTGAGTGTGGTGAGGACTTTGCAATACCAACAAGGGCAACTTCTTGAAATTCAATAGTGGCTTCGGCTTGTTTTGCCACTTTTTCAAGAACCTTTCCCAAAGGCTCATTACTTACACGTAGCGTCACCTTGGTATTTTTCCAATCGTCAATGGCTGCATTTGTGCCTGCACTGACGACAAACAATTGCATAATGCATAGCATTAGCAGCCATACAAAAAGCTGTTGGATGGTTAGTTTACATCATCGGTAAGCGGTATTATATTTATACTATAAATAATCAAGACTACTGCTAAAACATTTGGTTGTAGATTATAAATTCAGATTGATTTGTTTAGGTTGAAGTTGTTAAAGGAATAAGAGATCAACTTATTCTAACAGCTTGTCAAGAATCTGTAGATAATCTTTATTGATGTTGTAGTTGTTTTTGTATTCGAGATAAAGAGGGCGTACACGTTCTAACTCTTTTCCATTGCGAGTGTAGTTCACAGAAGTTGATAAAGCACGGCATCTCTCTGTGCGCCCGAATAGAATGTAGATAAAGCTTTAAACATATCTTCTAACTGACGTGGAGCTGTGTATGCTTGTTGAGCTTGAGTAGCTTTTTTCTCGTTTTCATAGAAACAATAACGCATTAAGAAGCTCACATAATCAGGCGAAGACAATGCACCTTCGGTAGAACGAAGCTTTACTCCGTCCATAATTTTCCAATAATCGCCAATACCTTGTCGCTAATAGTAAGCTTTCTGGTTTCTGCATACATCTGAGGGTATTCCATAAAAGATGTATATGCAGCCGCTTCGGTTGTCGACAAGATATATTCTGCGGCAAGAGGAGCAAGTTGTTTTCCTGCTTTCTTCACCATCTCTTGAACCTTTGCGAGCAAGATTCGAGAATCTTCAATACGTTTTTGGGGTTTAATATCTCACCACAACACAAGCCAATAATTGAGACTTGTAGCGCATCTGACGCTTTAAATCAGAAATGCTCTGTAACATGTTGTTTGCAGCCACTGCTTTCTTGTCTCCTGAAAACATTGCTTTTGGAGGCAAATTGTTATCATATTGCACTGTAATATGAATGCTATCACCTGGCAATAGCAATGCATTTACTTGCCCATTTAAAAAGCATGCAAACTAAACTCTTGGTGTTGAACGAATATAAATGCTCTTCACCTGGGTTGTTATGGAACTCTGCATTAAAGAAAGGCGACTGCAAACAATCGAAATAAACCATCTCACGTTTGTAGCCATTTACCTCTGCACTGAGTGTTGTTTTTCGCTGGGCAAAACCACTTTTAAGGCAAAAATAGAAAGTAATCCCAGGATAGGTTAGATTTCTTTAGTGTCATTTTCTAAATGTTTATGGTTAGAAATTAAATTGTATCAAAGGCGAATATGATTTGAGTTCTAAAATATTTAGATTTTAGTTCATCAAACCACATGTCTCTTTATTTTTCTCGACTTTACAAAGTTATGCTATTTTATGTTATCGTTCATTTTATTTTTAGACTAAAAACGTTAATAATTTATGTTTTAAGGTCCTTTTTATTTCTCACTCTCTATATATTAAAATAGGTGTAAACCAATAATTATCCTTTTAAGAGTTATCAACTGCTTTTAGTTTTCATTTTTCCGACAATTCTATATCAACTTGAATGAGATTGTTTTTCACGCTACTTCACTTTCAATAAAAATAATTTATTAAAGAAAAACAACAAACCTCACTACCCTACTTGTTATGCTTTTTCCGTCAAAGATATAGCCAAAGGCCTCAATATTCTATCAGATTTGAGCCACTACGACTTAAACAATAATTGACAATCATTTAATAATTACCTAAAAAGACATGTCTTTTGAGCAAGAATACTCAACCGAAAGAAGATGGTTTTCGCTTTACACCTGAGCAAGCATTTCAGCTGTTTAAAGAGCGTATAGCTACTCAAGAGAGAAAGAAAAGCAGAACAAAAAGCTTAAATGGAGCATTGTTTGCAGCACTATTGCACTTGGAGTTGTTCTAGTGTGGCACTCATCACCTGCCTATTTGTTTCTCCTCGCCTGGCAAACACTGCGCAAAGGTGCTTGGATGGAAGTTCCTATGGGCTCAACAAGTCGCATTAGTGCTTCCAGATGGTAGTATGGCACCTCAATGAGAATTCTCATTTAACCTATTCGCATCTCTTTGGCATAAAAACAGAGAGATAAAGATGAGCGGAGAATGTTATTTTGAGGTAAAAAGAACGAGAAACAGCCTTTATTGTGTTTTCAGATGCCATGAAAGTACAAGTATTGGGCACCAAGTTCAACGTTAGAGATTATCCCAATAGTAGTCATTCGTGTGTAGCTTTGCTCGAAGGTAAAGTGACAGCAAGCAACATTAAAGACGAAACAAATAGCTATGAGCTTCGTCCTAATCAACAAATCACGCTCGATAAACATACAGGTGAAATGCAGATCGAAGATATCCACAACACAAAAGAATTGTTATGGACGTCTGAAGAACTTGCTTTTAAACGGGAAAATCACTTACAGATATCACTTATATCTTATCGCAACGCTATCATGTAAACATTGTTATTAGTAACGATTCGATGCGTAATTTGCGTTTTTGGAGGTAGCTTATCGCTTAAAAAATCAGCACATCAACGAAGTGCTCGACGTATTGAAAAGCACAGGAAAAATAAGATACAGAACAAAGAATAACACTATTGTTATTTATTAATTCTTATCTCAAAACCAACAAAAATCTAACAATCGACTTACTTTCTAAATAAGGGAAAAGCTGTTCAACTTATAGCTTTCAACCATAAGAAAAAGAACAACTCAATAATAATAACTAAAATACTACATCATGTCTAAACAGAAAAACAAATCATGACATTGTGTTTTCTCTTGGGAATGAATGCTGGCGCAATGGCACAGAACGTACAAAATGAAACTTGGAAAGGTTTCTGTTAAGCAAGCCATCGCTACATTAAAGGACAAGAGCGGATACTCTTTTGTTTATGAAATGAATGACCTCGACTTGAACAAGAAGGTAGATGTAAATGCAACTACTTTGTCTGAGAGCATTCAACAAATTCTAAAATGGTCAACAAGTAAATTACGAAATCAAGGGTAATACCGTGATTGTAAAACATCAAGGCGTTACTAAAGACCAAAAAGAAAAATGCGACTCACACAGTAAATGGAATCGTTAAAGATGAAAACGGCTTACCAATTATTGGCGCAACTGTTAAAGTTCGTGGAGCACAAATGGGCGTTGTGACTGACATCGACGGTAAGTTTAGCTTAAAAACAAGCGTTGGTTCTGTCTTTAACTGTATCTTATATTGGTTATAAAACCCAAAGATATCAAGGTGCAAGAAGGCGGTAATTTGAACATTAAACTTGAACCTGAATCAAAAGCAACTCAATGAAGTTGTGGTGACAGCTCTTGGTATTAAACGTTCACAAAAAGCCCTAAGCTACAACGTTCAACAAGTAACAAGCGACGAGTTAATCCGGCACAAAGATGCGAACTTCATCAATTCGCTTGCAGGAAAGGTTGCAGGTGTGAACATTAACACCTCTTCTGCGGGTGTAGGTGGTGCATCTAAAAGCGGTGATGCGTGGTGCAAAAGCTATCGAACAATCGAGCAATGCCCTCTATGTTATCGACGGTGTACCCTATGTTTAACTTAGGACAAGAAGGCGAAAAGGGTTTTCGAATCGAGCGGAACAACTGAGGCAATTGCCGACATTAACCCTGAAGATATCGAGAGTATGTCGGTGTTAACGGGTGCAGCTGCTGCGGCTTTGTATGGTAGTAGAGCTGCTAATGGTGCAATTGTTATTACAACTAAGAAGGGAAAGATTGGACATACTGAAGTAACGTTCTCGCAAAACACTGAGTTTTTAAGTGCTTTTAGATTGCCAGAGTTCCAAAATCGCTATGGAACAGGTTCTCAATTGAGTTCTGTTGAGGTAGCTGATAAGAGCTGGGGAAAACGCTTAAACGAAGTAAATTCATACGGATACGATCCTAAGAGCGACTACCTAAAGACTGGAGTCGTTACAACTGAAACCGTAACGCTATCTACTGGCTCTGAAAAAGAATCAGACTCACTTTTCTGCAAGTGCTGTAAACTCTGCAGGAATTGTACCTAACAACAAATACAATCGTTATAACTTCACTTTTAGAAACACTACTTCTTTCTTACAAGACAGAATGACTTTAGACGTTGGAGCTAGCTATATTAAACAAAACGACTTAAATATGGTGAACCAAGAAAGTTATTCTAACCTCTTGTTGAGGCTATCTCTTCCTCGTGGCGATGATTGGCAAACCATAAAGATGTATGAACGTTATAACACTCAACGTAAAATATATACTCAATACTGGCCTCAAGGACTTAATGAATTCACTGGTCAAAACCCATATTGGATTAATTATCGTAACCTACGCACCAACTTTAAAGACCGTTATATGCTTAATGCGGGCTTAACCTACAAGATTTTAGATTGGTTAAACGTTGTTGCACGTATCAGAGTGGATAACTCTGCAAACAAATACGAACGTAAGTTGTATGCAAGTTCTAACACTACACGCACAGAAGGTTCTGGAAATGGTTTCTATGCTATATCAAAAACCGACGATAAGCAAACCTATGGCGACCCTAATGGTCAACATTAATAAGAGCTTTGAGAATACACTTAGCCTACAAGCAAACGTTGGTGCATCGCTTTCTGATATCCAACAAGATGTGTTAAAGCAATTCAGGTCCATTACGTAATGATCTCTTTGTGAATAAATTCACTGTGTTCCAATTAGATGATAGCAAAGCAGCTCGCTTCCAAAGTGGATATCACGACCAAGTGAAATCTCTCTTTGCGAAGTGTCGAATTGGGCTATAAGGGAGCTTATTACCTTACATTAACAGGTCGAAACGATTGGCCTTCTCAACTTGCAGGACCCAATTCAACTCAGTCTTCGTTCTTCTATCCATCAGTAGGAACATCATTTGTGCTTTTCAGAAATATTCCATTTGCCAAAAACAAATCGATTATTTAAAGGCATCGAGCATCATACGCTTCGGTTGGACTTCCATTCCCTCGATTCCTTGCTAACCCAACTTTTTGAGTGGGATACAGCCTTAAGACAATGGAAGAGTAAGGCCAATTATCCTTTGTATAACCTTAAACCAGAGAACACAACATCATGGGAAATTGGTTTAACAGCACGTTTCTTGAAACACTTTAACCTTGATGTTACATTGTATCATACAACAACTTACAATCAAACATTTAATCCTCAAATATCTGTTTCTTCTGCTTATAGCACTCTATACGTACAAACTGGTAGCGTATCTAACAAGGGTATAGAGCTTTCTTTGGGCTATAAAAACAAGTGGGGAGACTTCGGTTGGACTTCAAACTACACCTTTAGTGCCAACAGAAACAAAATTAATGAATTGGTTAGAAACTACGTTCACCCTGAAACAGGAACGGTTATCAACAAAGACCGTCTTGATGTTGGAGGACACGGACAAGCTCACTTCATTCTAAAAGAAGGCGGAACTCTTGGCGACTTGTATTCTTTATCAGACATCAAACGTGATAGTCAAGGTAGAGTTTATATCGACAACGAAGGCAAAGTCTATACAGATAACAACGTTGGAGATATTAAATTGGGTTCAGTATTCCCTAAATGCAACATGGCTTGGCGCAATGATTTCTCTTGGAAGGGCTTAAATGTGGGCTTAATGTTCAGTGCTCGCTTCGAGGTATTGTTTATTCGGCGACACAAGCAACGCTAGATTCTTATGGAGTGTCTGAAACTACAGCGCATAGCACGTGACCTTGGCTATGTAGAAGTAAACGGTGGAGACCGCATTAACCCTGAAACTTGGTACACAACTATCGGTAGTAAGAATGGAGTTCCACAATATTATACTATAGTGCAACAAATATTCGTTTACAAGAAGCAAGTATTGGCTACACCATTAAGAAGAATAAGCTTTGGAATGTTGGTGATATCACCTTGTCACTTGTAGGTAGAAATCTTCTAATGCTTTACTGCAAGGCTCCTTTCGACCCTGAAGTTACAGCCTCAACAGGTAACTATTATCAAGGAATTGACTATTTCATGACTCCTAGCACAAGAAGTATTGGTTTTAATGTAAAGGTTAAATTCTAACAATCAACAATCATCATTATGAAAAATAATAATAAATATATTGTCAATTGGCATTTTAACGGGTGTAACTGCTTGTACAAGCGATTACGTTCACTATAATACTAACCCTTATGATGCCACTCAAAACAGATGGAACGTGATGGATACAGCACTCGTTCTGCTCTAACTAACTTACAAGGATGGGTTGTTCCTCTTGATGTTAACACCAATCAGTTTACTGACTGTTTGCTAGGTTGTTCGTATGGAGGTTACCTTGCAGACTCAAACAATAGTTTTAATGGCAAAAACTTTGCGCAACTCAATCCTGAAGAGCATTGGCTTCAAGTGATGTTTAACAGCGTTATTCCTAAGATTTTCGAGAATTATAAGCGCATAAAGGGTGCTACTAAAGACCCAGTTACATTGTCGGTGGCTCAAATTGTGAAGGTAGCAAGTCTTCAAAGAGTAACTGATACTTATGGACCTATGCCTTATTCGAAAGTTGGAGAAGATGCAAAAATCACAGCACCATACGACTCTCAGAAGGATATTTACACTAAGATGTTCGCTGAACTCGATGAGAGTATTGAGCAATTGACCAACCATCGCACCGAAGACTTTAACGAACAAGCCGATTGGGTGTTCCAAGGTAAGGTTGAAAAGTGGATTAAATTTGCTAATTCTCTTAAGCTTCGCATGGCCATTCGCATTTCAAATGTAGAGCCACAGCTAGCAAAACAAAAGGCAGAAGAGGCTGTTTCGCACTCTATTGGCGTGATGACAAGCAATGCCGACAATGCTTTTGTAACCTGTCAGAACATCAATCCATTTAAAGTGGTGATGTATGATTATAACAAAGGCGACTCTCGTATATCTGCAGACCTCACCAGTTACATGACAGGTTTGAAAGATCCACGTTGCGAAAGCTATTTCACTAAGTCTACATTCGACCTTCCTGAGGCTAATGGTTTTTGTAGGATTGCGTTCTGGAATACAAATTCCTTCAGGCAAAACCATCAAACAATATAGCAATATGAAGGTGCAATCAAATAGCAAGATGCTATGGATGAACGCTGCAGAGGTGGCTTTCTTAAAGGCAGAAGGAGCGTTAAGAGGTTGGACTATGGGCGCAACTGCAAAGCAATTGTACGAAGATGGTGTTAAGCTTTCATTCGAACAACACAATACAGACGGTGTAGATGCTTGCTTAGCAGACAACACTAGCACTCCAGCTCTTTACAAAGACCCAGTGAATCCTGCATTCTCTTACGCTGGAACTGCACCTACTATCACTGTAAAAATGGGACGATTCAGCTGAGTTTTGAGGTGAACTTAGAACGTATTATCACTCAAAAATGGATTGCCAACTTCCCTCTTGGTCTCGAAGCATGGGCAGAATACCGCAGAACAGGATATCCTCTTCTTATGCCAGTCACTAAAAATAACAGTGGAGGCGTTGTTTCTTCTACTCGTGGTGCACGTCGTTTTACCTTATCCTCAACGTGAAAGAACAGACAACACAGAGAACTATAATTCTGCAGTTAGCAGTCTTTTAGGTGGACAAGACAATATGGCTACCGACTTGTGGTAGAGCAAAGAAAACTAAATCTCTATGTTGTATATCTAAAATTCTTTTCACTATCACAACAATAAAAACATATAATATGAAACGAATATTTAAACATACCATATTTGCTTTATCGTCATTGCATCTACAATAACATTCAGTAGTTGCGACACCGATATCGAATCAGTGAACATTGTTACTCCTGGTATAGAAAGCAACAAAACCCTGAGTTGTATGCAAACTATCTTTCTGATTTAAGAGCTTACAAAGCATCTCAACACAACATCTTTATTGGTTACTTCGATAATAGCCATAAACAACCTGGCAATCAATCACAACGTATCAACGCATTACCTGATAGTATTGATTATGTTTGCTTGAGTACACCCGACTCTCTCACTGCAAATGAGTTGAAAGAGATCGAAGCAGCTCGCAAAGACAAGGCCACTAAGTTTGTTTATCGCATCAACTTCGATGCCATTAAGTTGCTATACGACACTCGTAAGGCTGATTTCTACAAAGAAGCTGAAAACAAATCGAAATCGTATATCGAGTTTAATACTTTCTTAGTAGACTCTTTACAAAAAGGCATTAAGCTACTATGACAAGTACAAATTCGATGGAATTATCTTTGCTTACAATGGCAAACCCAAGCAATATATGTCTGATCTTGAGCGAACAACATTTATTGGATATGAAAACGACTTTATTCTTATTGCATTAGACTGGGCTGAACGCCACCCTAATGTAGAAATTTTGTTCCAAGGAAAGCCACAAAATGTAATTGACAAGCAAATCTTTGAAAAGGCTAAATACATCATTTTGCCTTGCTTAACTGCTACTTCTACATCTGAATTGAGCTACACAGCAGGTATGGCTGCAGACGAAAATGTGCCTACCAACAAGTTTATTCCTTTGGTGCAAACAACCTCTTTGGATAAAGCAGACGTAAAAACAGGATATTTCAGCAACAAAACAACAGCTATAAAAAGCGCAGCTCGCTGGGTAGCCTCTGCGCATACGGCTACTCTATCGTTGGACTTGCGGTTGAAAACATGGCAACCGACTATTTCAATCCAGCGTTTGTTTATCCTAATATACGTGTAGCTATTAACACAATCAATCCTAACATTAAAAATAGAATAACATGAACAAGCTATATTTATTTTTATCATGGTGCACTTGCATTGCTCTTTTCTCTGCATGTCAAAGCAGTGACGAGCAATTCGATAATAAAGCCTATATCTCAGGAACAACTATGCGCAACGAAATTGTGGTGAAAGGTGCTTCACAAAGCGTCACTAAAACACTCAATGTATCGCTTGCGAAGCCTGCAGAAAAGACATTACCATTCATTACGTTGTAGAGTCATCGCTTGTAGCAACTATAACAAAAGCTTATGGCGAAGAGGCTGAGTTGCTACCTGACTCTTGTTACACTCTAAAAGTCAACCACTGCCACTATTCCACAAGGTAGTGTTAAGTCGGATGACATCACCATTGAGTTCTCAAAGTTAGACGATATCAAAGGCAATCGTGTTTGTGTTTTTACCCGTAAAGGCTCAATCTAACGATATAGAGTTGGTGCAATCGCAAAAGGTTTTTCTATTATGTATTCAAGGCAGGAGCATTGATTAATGTTGTAGCCGACATCGAACAAAAACTACTTAAGCGTTAATTGGAAGAACCCAGGTGTGGTAAATAACCTTTCAAAGCTCACCATGGAGGCTCTTATCCGTGCACGTAATTTCGACAGAAAGATTAGCACTGTAATGGGTACTGAGGGCTACTTTCTTAATTCGTATCGGTGATGCTGGGATTCTCACCAAACCAAATTCAAATTGCAACAAGCGACGGAAACTTCCCCTAATGCCGATAGCAATAAAGGACTACCTACAAACAAATGGGTGCATGTTGCCTTAACTTACGATAGCACAACAGGCGAAATGGTGGTGTATATAAACGGCAAAGAGCAATCACGTGGCATTAAAAACGTTGGCAGTAGTCAACCTTGCTTCGGGCGGTTCTAATCCTTTCTACATTGATATTCATACAGTGCTAACCCGCTATCTTTGCAGGGAGATATCGCTGAATGTCGTATCTGGAATGTGGTAAGATCACAAGCAGACATTGCAAGAGACATTTATAGTGTATCGCCAAAAGAGCCAAGGTTTGGTTTCATATTGGAAGTTCGACGACGAAACTCCTCTATTAGTTAAGGATCACACAGGTAACGGAAACGACGCAACTGCTAACAAAGCATTGAAGTGGACCTCTGTTTCTCTTCCTGAAAGATAAAACAATCTAAACACATTAATGAGTTTTTAATTATGACTATAATAAAGAAAAACATCAATAAGTTATTAGTATCTCTTGGCATTTTGCTATCTGTATCATGTTCTTCAGACGTGAATGTTATGCAGGTAGACGAAGCCAACTACCAGGTATCTAACAACAACTATGCAATGCTTTCTAACAACAACGGCTTGCAAGTGAGCGATTCTATCAGCTTTTCTACAACTGGTTCTACTGGTTTCTTTGTGCAACTACAAAAAGCAAGTGATGCAGACGCAGTTTTTCGAGCTAACTTATAACGAAGCCATCTTAACTGAGTATAACTCTAAACACGCTTCTCAGTATAAGGCTCTTCCTACTGATTTGGTGCAACTTCCTACTGAAATAAAAATCAATAAAGGCGCAAACTCAAATCAGCAGAAGCAAAGGTTAGCTATAACACTGCTGCTCATCTCGACAGCTTAGGCACCTATGCTATTCCCCTTTCAATAAAGGTTAAGAGTGGCAATGTGGTGCTTTCTGAAAAACAATCGTCGTTTGTTCTTTTGGTAAACGACCTTTCTAAGATGCCTAACTGCGACAAGTCTACTGGCATTAAGATTGTGAGCTGTATGGAGGTGAACGATTGTAACCCTCTAAACAACCTTTGTTTTACTCTTAAGAAGAGCGGAAAACCACTCTATCGACATGGTTATTCTTTTCTCTGCTAACATCAACTACAATGTTGAAACAGGACAGGTGTATATCTACAACAACGACAACGTAAGACACCTTCTAAGCAATAAAGAGAAATATCTTAAGCCATTGCAAGACAAAGGTATAAAGGTTGTTCTTGGCATCTTGGGTAATCACGATGCATCGGGTATTGCAAACCCTCACTCCTAAGGGTGCAAAACCATTTGCAAAGGAAATTAAAGAGGTGTTAGATGCTTACCAACTCGATGGCGTTTTCTTTGACGATGAATATTCAAAAATATAGCGGTGCGCCTGGATTTGAACCCTCTCCAAGTAGCGAAGCAGCTGCTCGTTTGTGCTATGAAACAAAGAAAGCAATTGGTGATAAAATCGTTTCGGTTTATGTCTACGGCAGAACTTCTTCGCTTCCCGCTGTTGATGGCGTTCAATCGGGTAACTTTGTAGACTACGCTTTGCACGACTATGGTCGTTCATCAGACTTGTCTAACAACTATCCTGGTATGCCTAAATCTCGCATGGGCTTGTATTCTCAAGAATATAACCGTGGCTATTGGGCTAACACAGCTGGTTTACAACGCATCAGAACCGAAGGTTATGCGCTGCCACATGATATTTGCTATGGATCCATTCCGTAGAAATTTCTCTTACGGACAAATTCCTTCTATGCAAAAACATTGCTAAAGAATTGTTCGACGATGAATTGGTTTACAACAACAAACCTTATCGTAAAGACTGGTAATACACCATAACTCATTATTAATTAACAATTTAAACATAGAATAAAAATGAAGATTCATTATTTATATACGATGTTGATTACCTTAACGAGTGTATGCTTTATGTCTGCTTAGAGTAGTAACGACGACCCTATTCCTGTTGAAACTAAAACAGCAACACTATCTATCGACACCGATACTCTTAAGGTAAATGTGAGCGAATCGGCATCATTCAAAAATCAAAAGATGGTGGTGGCGACTTTAAAGTATTCACTGAAAAATCCTGAAATTGCAACTGCTTCTCTTAGCGATAACACTATCACTGTGGTGTCTAAAGAAAAGGGAAGAGCTGCCGTTGTCATATCTGGATAAGAGCGGAAACTATAAACGTGTGCCTGTTCTTTCAATGTATAGCAAAAATCGTTCTTGGTGAAACAAGCGTGTCTGTAACCAACAAAAATTGGTCAAGTGGGCTATGCTAAGATTGAAATTAAGGGCGGAAACGGCAACTACACTGCAGAGAGTGACGATAGTAATATTGCTGAAATCTCGTCTATTAACGATGTTGAAGTGCGCCTCAAACTTAAGAAAGAGGGTACAACAACTGTGCATGTAACCGACATGATGGAGCTTAAAAAGCAACTATCAATGTTGAGGTGAAGACCACCAATGTAGCTTATACTGATGAGGAAAAAGAGGCTCTAAGAACTCTACTGTTGAGCATATGACTTGGGATAACGAAGATGGAAACCTGTTAGATGGTTCTTCTTACAAAGTTCTATGCTAAGACTAACGCTGGTGTTAGCTCTCTTGGTTGGGACCAAATGTGGGGAAGTTATGTATGGATCGCTTAGTGACCTACACTGGCGACCTAACAGTGGGCGTTAAGGCTGATGCTAAGCTCATCAACGACTCTGATTATCCAAGTGTTACTTATCAATTAGATTCTTTAGAGATTCTTAAAAACGACGGAACTCGTGTTTGGGCGGTATATTCTGTTATCAAAGATGGTGTTCTACACTACGGAAAAACTCTGTTTAGCTCTAAGTAACTAAGCGACAAGTTTTAATTTATATCTATTTAAAGAAGGGTGCTTTCACAGCATTCCTTCTTTTTATGCCTCTATTTTTCCTCTTTTCGACGGCTCTTCTCATTGTAAAATCTATTTTATACCACCCTATCGCACCTGTTCTTCGTGCCAATGCTTTTATCTTTGCACGACAGCAATCCCTTAAAAGCATTGCTTTTACTATGTATATCAATGCAATTGCACCCTAACATCAATGCTTTTTACCTTGCAATAGCATTGATATGAGAAATAGAGGCATTAGAAGTGCTTATCTATTGATGAAAAGAGCGACAGAACATTGTTTCTTTTCGCCGACAACTGTATAGCATAAAAGAAATAAATGACATCATTTTACATTTTATAAAAAATAATCTTTTATATCTTTGCCATAGCAGAACATGAATATTTTAAACAGCGAAATGCCTTTTGATGAAATTATCATTATAAACCAATTGTATAACGGGGAGAAAAGCCTACCAATATCTCTACGACACCTACTATGCTACACTATGCACTATGCCAATTCTTTGGTTCACGATGCATTTTGGGCAGAGGCTATTGTTGGTGATGTCTTTTTCAATATGTGGCTAAAACACAATTCGTTATACATCAAAAGCTCTCTAAAAAGGCTATCTCATGCAGTCGGTTCGCAATCGTTGTATCGATATTCTACGCTCAGAACAAAGTAGAAAACACTTCTTAAAAATTGCACTCACACACGAAACTGAAGAAACAATCGCTGACGATTTATCTCACTCACACCCCATTAGTAAGATGATGGCAGACGATTTGTCTACCCAAATCAACGATATTATTTCTTCATTATCGCCCGAATGTCAAGAGGTTTTCATCTTAAGTAGATTCGAAGAGAAAACTTATCCCTGAGATAGCACAGCGCTAGGAATATCTATCAACACGGTGAAATACCACATGAAACAAAGCCTTTAAAGAGATTAAGGCAATAGATACCTAAAGCTACAAGCACCCTTATAAAATTAGAAATCACTGATAGTCAAGACACTAGACTATCAAGGTTATTACAAAGTGGCTCACAACCAATTCTACCAAACTGTTTATTGAGCATAAAAACACGCCTACTACAACGATGTATTTCCATTAATTTGTTTTGTTAAAAAGAATAAACGAAATCTAATTCCTCCCCAAATATAAAGAATAATATATACCTTTTGCAACCGCAATACGGGCAAGTCTTACACGACCAGCTCCTTTCAGAATCCTCCAGGATAGGAATATAGCAAAGGTAGAAGGTTGAGCGGTGCGATGTGGTAGCTTGTCCACCCGCCTCTTTAGCTCAGTTGGCCAGAGCACGTGATTTGTAATCTCGGGGTCGTTGGTTCGAATCCGACAAGAGGCTCAGACAACAATTAGGTTATAAACAGCAACAACATGCTTTTTATAACATGCAGAAAAACAAAAAGGAATAGATTTTCATCTATTCCTTTTTGTTATAATACTCTACCCTTCTTATTATTTTAAGGTAGCTTTTTGCCTCTATTGCCATACAAGCAGATGTTTGAGAGGTGAGCTGATTGGTGCCTTTTTATAGCATTAGCCCAGTTTGGTCCCATCATAAGAGTTTGCTTATTGGTTCCTTTTGCCATAGAACAGCAACATTATTATTGAAGAATGTGGTGAATTTCTTCTTATATCCTTCATCTAATGTGGGTTCTTGTATCAACAAAGCGAAGTATCGCATAAAGATACCTTTAAACAAACCGCCATCTCCATTGCCCTCATCTCGCAATATATTGTTACCAAGATCGAGCATAGAAGCATCTGAAATGCAATAGTAAGCTGCTTTTCTTGCTTCGTTTAAGTAGGCTTGTTCGCCTGTAATTTTAAAGAGTTCGAAAGCTGCTCCCACAAAAGTTCCTTGATTATAAGACAAGGTTGTTTTTGTCGATAACATTGGTATTACCATTGATATTATCGTAGATAGCTCCTGTTGCAGGGGTTAAAAAGAGTTGCTTTTTCCAGTTATAAATCTTCAACGCCCAGTCTAAATATTCCTTTTTCGTTGGTGATTTTATACAAACGAGCAGCGATAATAGCAGCAGGTCCATTAGCACAAGCATTCTTACTGTGCATGTGTTGAATGCTTTCCCATGCTATTCCACCTCCTGCAAAGTCGTTCCAACCAGTCTTAATCCATGTCCACAGTTGTTTGGCAGTGGTTAAATAACGCTCTTCTTTTGTTACATCATAAAGGCGAAGAAGGGTTAAAAGCAATCCATTCAGAGTCGTCATAGAAGTTATTTTCATAACCACTTGCACCTCTAAAGCTATTCACTTTCTTAATTCCTTCATACCAAAGGCCAAACATATTGGCATATTTTTGGTCGTGAGTGCGTTGATATGCATCGATAATTACGTCCATAGCATGAGCTTGAGGCCAATAACCTGGATCGGTAGTTGTATCGAATTCATCTGAATTATACACAAAAATAGTGTTTGTCTTTATGCCAAAAATGCTCTACAAGTGCGTTAGTTGCACTGTCTGCAACCTCATTCCACTTGATATTCGATGTGTTATTCTCGTAGAAATAGGTATCTTCAATATTGTTACATGCTGTTAGGTTCGTTGTAAGAGCAACAAACGCAGATAATAACAACACATTATTTATTCGTTTCATCATAATATTCTTTTAGTTATTATTGTGCTATTTCGGTTGTATGATGATAAGGAGCGTCTCCGTTTAGATATAGAGTGAACTTGGTTTTGTTACCTGTTTTCTCTGTATCAAAGATGCCATGAAGCTTCCACTTGTTATCCCATTGACTAGGATTCCATTGTTTTACTAAGAAATAATCACTGCCTTCGTTATCGCTTGGACGGCTGTCTAAGCCACTATTCTACAGGTCCCCAGTGAATTGTTTTGCGTGTTCCTTCCTTGCTAACAACCATCTCAAACTTGTAACGTTCATCTCTTCCCCATCCTTCTTGTTTGAAAGGTGTGGCACCACTACCTTGCCAAATACCATTACCTTGATAGCTTAAAGGAATATCTACCTGACCACTTGGACTGAAATACCAGCCTACGCTCTACTTTTTCCAATACACTTGCTGCAATATTAAAGTCGAGTGTGATGTGATAAACGCCTCCTTCAGTAACAGTTGCACTTGGGTACCTTCTGTTTGTTCTTTAATTGCCTTTTCCAGAAAGATAGAACTTGCGAATGATACCATCTTTATTATCTACAAAATAATAGTTCTTTCCAGCCTCTAAGCGTGTGAAGATTTCGTAAACACCACTTTCTGTAGAAGTAAAGCGAAGTGCTTTTTGCATATCAGCACCGCCCTCTGAGCCTTCACCAGTAATGAACAATTGAGTTGGAATCTCTACCATCCTGCCAAACGAGTGATTGACAAAGTGCCATATTCTGCACTCTTCACTTGCTTAATGCCTCTCGAAGCCACTCACAGTCCATATCACTGAACCTGTTTCTGCATTGGCAATACCAGCCTTTTGAGCCACTTTATCTAATATTTTATGAGTGATTGTTGCGTGATGACGTGCCCCATTATCGTCAGAAGGCACTACATATAGAGGCTTAGAAAGTCTCCATTGGGTAAATCGAACAACACTTCGTAAACGGGTTCATAACCATCTGCACAGAAAGCAGGTGCCCATTCGAAAAACATTGAAGCAGTTGCAGAAGCAACAAGTTTTGCACTTTGCTCTTTATTGAGCGACAATAATTGAGTAACAGCAGTTACTCAGGGTTCTTTTATATTCAAGTTCATTGCTCACAATTCACGGTCATAAAGAGCAATGCAAACAGCAATAATGCTGTAAAAAATATTTCTTTTCATATTGTAATTCTTTTTCTTTTGTAAAACAATTTAGTTGGCATAGCCTGGGTTATTAGGCTTAAGATTCGCATTAATGTCGATCTGTGATTGTGGAACAGACCATAGATAGTCTCTTGATTCGATAAATTTATAATTATCTAATTGTATGTAATTGTTGTTAGGAGCAAAGCGAGGCGCCACGCACAACACCATTAAGATATTCTGAACCAGCCTTCCATCGCTTTGATATCGAACCATCTTAAGCCTTCTAAAGCCAATTCTGAACGACGCTCAACACGCAACAACTTTTTGCATTTCTATTGCTTTAAGCCACTTGGATAGTTAAGAGCTTGAGCGTCTGTAAAGCCTGCACGCACACGAATTGGGCGTATTGTAGCATTCCAAACATCTTCACTCATCTTGTTTTGTTCGTTCATTGCCTCTGCATACATCAACAAAACGTCTGCATAACGCATTGTAATGATGTTAGTGCTAAGAGCCAATTGAGCTTCATGATGTGGGTCATAATACTTTCTTATGTAGTAACCTGTAGCCGAAGAGTTGGCATTTATGCCTTTATAAAGCATCAGAGTGTTGCTTGAAGGGTTAGTATATATCACCTCATTCACACTTCCATCGTTCACGTTTTCACTCCACTTGTAATTGTCATAGATAACAGTTGCAGTTAAACGTGGGTCTCTTTTTGTCGTAAGGATGGGCAGGATCGTAGTTCGAAGACTCAGTCTATTGACTTGCCATCGAGCATGATATAGTTATCAACAAGACTCTGGTAGGAGCTGTATAATTAATCTTCCACCCTTAGACAATGGTACCATGTCCCATAACTCACCCAAGTGCGAATTGATGGCACATAAGCATAATCTAAAATAACCTCACTATTGTATTCATTTTTGGTCTCAAACAAACCTGTATAGCTTGGGAATAGCTCGTATTTTGCCATACTTTCCGCTCATAATCTCATTGCAATAGTATTCTGTTTTAGCCCAATTCGACTCGTAAAGATACACTCTTGCCATAAGCATTAGAGCTGCTGCTTTGGTTATTTTTCCATTATCTGCAGTTGCTAATTCTTCTCTTTTAGGTAGATCAGGCACTATTTCTTGAAGCTCTTTCACGATAAACTCGATGATGGTTTCATGTGGAGTTCTTTCCAATAGTATTTGATTCTGCAAAGCGAAATGTCTTTTATCAAAGAAAGGAACAGCGCCGTAGAAAGTTAGTCAAACGAAAAATAAAGAGCAGCACTGAATATAGCGTGTTTGCGCCTTCATATTTTGTCTAATCTTATCCGAAGCCTTTAAGTTATCGATGTGTTCAAGAATGATATTGCAGGTTTTATGCCCTCATATTCCTTCCACTCATCTGCAAAGATGTTAGTACTAGGATCTGCGAGTCCATTTCTTATCGTCCTTTGGTCTGTAAAAGCTACGAGCTTGAAAACACATTGTCAGTTAATCGCTCGTCGTTCCATTCTTCCTGCTCCATAAAAGCTGATTATATGCCATGTTTAACATCTTCTGTGCCTTATCAATAGATGTCCAGAAGTTAGAATCTGTGTATTTATCTGTGAGGTGGATTGTCCATTCCATTGCAGGCGAAGAGAATCAAAAATAAGACCTAAAAGAAATTGCTGTTTTTATATATCTTTTCATTTTATGTCTCTTTTTATATTTATATTCTATAATGTAAAAACAGTTCTCTTTTAGAATTGAACCTCAACTCCCATACCATAATATTGTAGAGTTGGATAGTTACGAGCACTGTTTGCGCATTATTTCCCATTTGATTATTAAACTCAGACGACTCTGGATCGATGAAAAGAGTTATGACTAAAAGGTCAACAAGTTGTGTGCTGTTGCTACACTCTAAAGCTTGTTTATTCCTATATTTTTCAATAGTTTCTTTGGCAAAGTGTATCCTATTGTGATGTTCTTAATTCTCAAATAGGCAGCATTCAACATGTTCATGTCCGACGCTTGACGATAGTTATTAGCTGTAGAGCTTGATCCTGGCGCTGTTAAACGAGGGATATTTAGCATTCGTATTGGTTGGAGTCCAGAGTCTAATTGATGCTTAAAGATCACGATAAGAATAGTTTTTCGTGGAATGGTTCGATCAATTCTCCACGCACCATCATATCTCTTTTTGCCCACACCTTGTGCGAAAACACTAAAGTCAAGACCCTTCCATTCGAGCGAATAGGTTGGTCCAAAGGTATAACGAGGGAAGGCATTACCAAGAATAAAGCGGTCTCTTGAGTCGATAATACCGTCATTATTGCGGTCAACATACTTATTATCACCTGGTTGAACGCTCACTCCTACAGGCAAAGCAGATGTTTCTATTTCGTGATAGCTTTGGAAATGGCCTGCTTTCTTATATCCATAATAAGATCCAAGGGGCACTCCTATTCTACGAATGAATTGAATTTCATCTGAACTTGTTATCTCTTCTCTACGTGGAACTTCTTTAATTTATTGAAAGTGTCGCCAATATTTCCAGAAATAGAATGGTTCACCTTTCCTGTTTTGAAGTGATAATTCAATGAAAACTCCCATCCTTCGTTACTCATCTCACCAATATTATCCATGTTTTGCACAGTTCCAAATACCGAAGGAACCACAGGGTGCATCAAAATACCACTAGTGTATTTGTAATAATAGTCAAAAGCTAGGTTCAAATGGCTTTTCAATAGGCTCGCATCAATACCGATATTCAGCGTCTTAGTCTTTTCCCATTGCAAGTCACTACTACCTAATGAGAATCCTGCACCAGTCACTGCGCTATTGTTATAGGCATAAGTATTAGGATAAAGTGTATAAGTTGTGAATCGATCATATATACCAATGGTTTGGTTTCCCAATACTCCATAAGAGCCTCTCAACTTCAATTCGCCCATTTCGAAGCAAAATCGTGCATCCATTGCTCGCTTGTTAGTCGCCAAGCCAATGACAATGAGGGGAAGAAACCCCATCTATGCTTCTTTGAGAACTTTGAAGATGCGTCTTCTCTAAAGCTAAATTCAGCATAATAACGTTCGAGATAGTTATAAGAAAGACGTCCTAATACAGAAGTAATACTTGTTCGAATGGTGTTTTCTGGATACACAGTAGAACCTTCTCCTACAGGTATTATAGCCTTATCGTATGCTTGTGTACCCAAATCAGGATTGGTATAATAGATCTTTATCCATTACCTTTACCCGTAAATGATTCGTTTGTTACACCAAACAAAGCACTAATACTATGTTGATTGAATGTTTTTATTATAATCTAAGAGCAACTGTGAGTTGATAAGATAAGAATTATAGTTCAGTTGTTGGTATAGTTTTTCTCGTTAGAGATATGAGATGGTTTTTCATCTTCTACCTTATAATAGTAAGGAACTGAAAAGTTCGGGTATAACGAGTTTGATTACCCACATCAACACCTACGATACCACGAAGTGACAAGCCATCGAATAAATTGATTTGAGCATTGAGGTTTGCCACAAAGTTATGGTTTCTGTATTTGTTTCTGCCTGCTCCTTCGAGTGTTCCAAGTGGATTAAACTCAGATAATACATTGTTCAAAAGATACTTTCCTTGATCTTTCATCTTATAATAGTAATAAGGTGGAGTTCTAGAAGCATCGATTTCAGAATGCTCCTCCTGTAGGAGAAATGGTATTATTTTTGAGTGAAAGCTAAAAAGAGCTTGCAACAACTGGGCCTAAAGTGGTTTGTTACATTAGAACGAAGGTTATAGCGTTGCATTCCAAAAGTCTTGTTACCCACATAGTTACTTTCTTGATTATAATAACCAAGACTCACCATATAGCTTGTAGAAGCACTACCTCCTGTTACGCTGATATTGTGGTTTTGTTGTAGAGCAGTGCGAAGATTTGATTCAAGAACCACGACTCTTCGTTGCGATGATCGTACAAGTCTTGTATTTGTGCAGGTGTAAACTCTGCGGGTCGATTGCTATTTACAAGCGCAAGGTTCTTTAATGAGGGCGTTTTGATAGCCCATTACAGGGTGGAAAAGCAAACGAGGTGACTCGAAACCAACAGCAGAAGAGAGTTTAATTTCTGTGGGATTGTTGTTCTTTCCTTTCTTAGTTGTAACCAAAATAACACCATTAGACGAACGTGATCCATAGATACTTGCCGAACCAGCGTCTTTCAAAATAGAGATGTTATCAATGTCATTAGGATTCAAGTCGTTTAAGCTTCCATCAGAAGAAACAAGTCCATCAATCACAATAAGGGGCGCATTACTATTGATTGTGCTAATTCCTCGAATGTTGATGTTGGTACTTTCGCCCGTTGGGATTGTAGCTCTTACGTTGAATAATGAGGTTAGATGCCCACACCTTGAAGGGCTTGTGTTACATTAGCAACAGGCTTATCCTCTATCAATTCTTTTTAACTTGATCTACAGAGCCTGTTATACTACGTTTTTCACAGTACCATAACCAGTACAACCAATTCGTCAAGCACCTTAGAATCTTCTTCTAACACCACATTTTATGGTGCTTCTGCCTTTCACATGTTGCTCTTTTGAGGTGTAACCCATAAAAGAAAAACTGAATAACAGCATTCGATGGTGCCTGCAAACGATAGTTACCTTGCACGTCACTAACCGTTCCTACAGAGCTACCTTTTACTTTAATGGTTGCTCCAACAATTGGTTCTCCACTCTTATCGGTGATCTTTCCTACTATCGTTCCTTCTTTCTTGTCTTGCAAAGAAGGCACTCTATTTTGTTACTATGGACATAAGTAGGAAGAATGCCCATATTCACTGGCGTTTTAGCAACAACAGGATTATAATTTTGCTAACACGTCGAGACACAAACACAAATAAGTGTTGTTTGTTTTTGTCTTTCATTTTGTCAAAAGTATATTAAACTTAAATCGTTCGCTGTAGTCTTGAGGTATAGTTTTCTTGAACTCCCAAATAGATGCTTTTTAATTATGTTGCAAAGATAAGGAATAAAAGTTATGCAAAAACAAATATCGTTGACTTTTTATCAAAAATATTACATAATGTTAATAGGCTAATTAGATTATAAAGAAAAAGACTTTAGCTTGTTTTTGCGCTATATATAAATCTGATAAGACTACAAAAATGCTGCAACAAGGCGAATCAACCATGACAGCATATTCTATAAAGCTAAAGAGAATTATTATTGAATTTTATTCCAATATACTTTCTTAAAGAAAAGGACCAAGTTTTCCTTTCACTGTCAATACGTTTGGCTTTTTCAAAATACATTTCAACACGATACACCTTACCACTTGTTGGGTCGTATATCTTGCCATCTTCCCAAGCATCTTCGCCGTTATAAGTTACCTTATCCACCAAAAACAATTTGGTTAGAAGGGGTCTTTCGCTTCGATTCATCAGGATTTTTAACATCTGTACGCAATGTACCATCAGGTTTTTCATATTCTCGAGCCACACAACTTGTGCACGATAACCATTTCCATGCTTAAAAATCTTTACCTTAGAATTGCGTCCATCTTTCACAACATGATAAAGACCAACGATTTTTATCGGCTGCAGTTTGTGCCGACAAAGGGTAATAAACACACTGCAAAAAGCAATGTAAAAGGCAATAAAAAAATCGCTTCATTCTTTGTTTTTATTTTTATGATTTAACTTGTTTCTCTGTTGAGATTTTTAGATACTCACATCTTGTTTTTGTCGTATTATTTGTTCTAAATAAGAACAGAAAAGAGCGAGTGCAAAAGGTAATTAGTTTTTAAGAATTACTCAAAAAATCGACTAAAAAGCACTATTTTCAGCATAAAAGGACTCTAAAAGTCGTCTATTTTAAAGCCTCAACACGCATAAAAATAGCTCTAAATCACCCTCACTCCGCCCAATAAAAAGCTGTTCGCTTTCATCTTCATTTCTCTCTTTTAAAAGCTATGAGATTGCCTTGCAAAAAGCAGTGTTTTTACACGCTAAAAGCATTGATATTACAACCTAAAAAGCAATGCTTTTTAAAACAAATAAAACAACGCCCTTTACACAAGGCAAATGAGTTGATAAACAACTCTATCGCAAATCTGTTTATTCTAGAACAACTTTCACGAAAAATAGCGACAACAAAAACTGAAAATGCACCTGTTTATAAAATAAAAATACGTAAATTTGTAGCTAATTTAGGGACCAAAAAGCGGTCTTTTATCAATATTGGCACAATCAAAAGCAGCCTATTTTTGCACAACACCTTGCAAACAAAAAAGGTTACAGGACTATCATTTGTAGCTACGAAACAACATAAAAAGCGAATAAAAATAAATGGATATAGCAAACTCTTTCAAGCAACTAAAGAAGCATGCATCAGAAGGCGCCATCTTAGGCGTTATTTGGGTGGCATCATTTGCCTACAGTTTATATGCCACAAAGTTTGTGGGGCAATTTAGTATTCTTTCTACCCCATTCTATGCAGGTTGGCGCATCAAAAAAACTTTCGAGACAAGATCAGAGAAGGCTTTATCTCGTTTAAAGCAGCATACTTATTTTTCGACTATACGTTTTTCTAGCCTCATTGATCTTTGCTGCTTGTCTGTTTATTTATTTCCAATGGCTCGATAGTAGTGCCTTTATGAATCTCTTCGACCAGACAATTTCAAACTGCAATTTCCTACCTACAAGCAATTGGGAATGGACATTGGCGAGTTGCAAGAAGGCATGAAGTGATTAGAGAAATGAGTGCAATAGATATCACTTTTACCATTCTTATGCAGAATATCATATCGGAACTCTTCTAAAGTGCTCGCTTGCACTATTCTATGAAGAACCCACCAACTAGGAGCAGTTCTTTGAGAATACAAAATAATGAATAATCGTTTGAATACATAAAAACAAATCAACAACAACTATGAACATTTCGGTGAGTTATGCCCTTATATAATGAAGAAGAATCGTTACCAGAGCTATAGAGTGGATTGAACGAGTGATGAAAAGTAACAACTTTTAGCTTTGAAGTGATTTTTATTAACGATGGTTCGAGAGACAATTCGTGAAAGTAATCGAAGAACTAGCTCAAAAATCACCTCATGTTAAAAGGCGTAAGTTTGAGACAGTAACTACGGAAAAAGTCCTGCTTTATACTGCGGTTTTCAAAGAGGCTCAAGGCGATGTGGTGATCACTATGGACGCAGACTTACAAGATTCGCTTAACGAAATACCCGAGTTGTATCGCATGATTACTGAAGAAGGTTACGACTTGGTGTCCGGGGTTACAAGAAAACGCTGACGCACTCTCTAAAAACCATTCCTACCAGCTCTTTAATGCAACAGCTCATAAGATAAGTGGTATTCATAACACTTCACGATTTCAATTGTGGTTTGAAGGCATATCGCTTAGATGTAGTGAAAAACTATCGAGTTTATGGCGAATACTACCGCTATATTCCTATTTAGCAAAGAATGCGGGTTTCGAAAAAGATTGGAAAAGATCGTACAACACCAAGCTCGCAAATATGGAACATCAAAAGTTTGGTCTTAATAGATTCTTTAATGGCTATCTGGATCTTATCACTTTATGGTTCTTAAGCAACTTTGGTAGGAGCAATGCATCATCTTTGAGCTGCTAGGTTCTCTCTTCTTCATCATTGGTTTCTTTGGCTAGCAGTATAGAGCCGATAAATTGTGGGCATTGTCTCAGGCATTCCACAGCGTTTGAGTTACTGATTCGCCCTATTTCTATATCTCTTTAACAATGATGATATTGGGAACACAGTTGTTTATGACGAGGCTTTATCGGTGATTTGGTGAGTCGTTCGTCGGCAGATCGCAACGACTATCAGATTGAAAGACCATCTAAAACGAATTATCTCACAACAACACAAGTATAAAAGAATGAAAAACTAATATATTTCTTTTTCTCTCGCTTTTCATTTCAGCGTGTTCATCAACCGATTGCCCTCTAAGTAGTGGTGTATTGTCACGTTATAAGCTAATGGGAAACGTCAGAAAGTGTAGCCGATACGCTCACCATCTCGACCAGCGCCATACCAGTGGCGACACGGTTTTCATATGAATAAAGCGGTGAATGTGGATAGTTTCGACTTGCCAATGAGCTTTCAGGAAACGAAGATGTGTTGTTTTTAAGTGTAACAGAACGCAACAAAGTGACTTGGAAGATACTATTCGCATCACAAAGACCAACGAACCACATTTCGAGGTCGGTTGATTGTGCGGCTGCATTCTTTCATACTATTCACAAAAAGTAACATTCTCTCAACGCAATAGATTCTGTTGTCGTTCATAAATCAAAAAGTAACAAATGACAATTCTAAACACATTTCTACCTATATTTTTAGAGTCAGCGTTAGTATTCTGCTCTTTTACATCGAGTATTGCAGTGCAGGCACAACCCAAAAAGCTGCCTTTTAAGACGAAAAGCGATTCGGTTGCGTTTTTCAATGGCGTGACATTGTCGGTCGACCTCATTGGAATTGGACAAAACTTACTAAGTAACGAAGGACAATACGAGGCTGGTTGCGTACCAACAAGGACAAATACTTCCCTATCATTGAGTTGGGATATGGAAGAGCGAAACTAAGGAGATGAAACTAAGATTTTGTATAGCACAAAGGCACCATACGGTCGCATTGGTATCGACTTTAATGTGATGAAGAATAAACACGACATCTATAGAGTATTCGTTGGAGGTCGCTATGGCTTTTCTTCTTTTAAATATAACATCGAAGCTCCTGGTGTAGTTGACCCCGTTTTCGGTGGCATTGCGCCTTTTGGAGCCAATAACATCAGCGGTTCTTACCACTGGTTTGAGGCTGTATTTGGGCTCGATGCGCACATCATTGGACCTCTAAGAGCTGGTTGGAGCGTTCGATATAAAAACAGATTGGCAAAGAAAGTAGGTCCTATTGGAGCCTTATTATGTTCCTGGATACGGAAGAGGAGGCAGTTCTACACTTTGGAGCGCACTTTTTGTGGCAATAGAGTTTATTGAACAAAACAAAGAAAAGGAAAGAAATAGGCAACAAGCTATCTTTCTCTTTCAACAAAAATAAAGAATAATAATTGATAACATCTCACTTTCACTATAATAGACACATAACATGGCAACAAAACAGATACGCCTCTATTGGCAAATACCTCTCTTGCTATTGCTCGTCATTGGTACGGTATATATTAGTAAACAGCAAAAGAAATATGCCTTATATAGAGAATCAAAGGAACGATATTTGGAACAACATATCCATCACTTATCAAAATGATGACGACCTTCATAAACAGATTTTAGCGGAGTTAAACAAGGTAGATACAGCCCTATCTACTTTTAATCACAATCTATCATCTCAAGATCAATAACAATCAGCCCACACGCATGATGAGTTGTTCGACAAGGTGTTTCTTCTTGCCGAAGACATCAGTAACAAAACAGATGGAGCTTTCGATGTAACGGTTTGCTCCTTTGGTTAATGAGATGGGGCTTTGGGTTTAAGAAAGGCGTTGAACCTACAAAGCAAGTGATTGACAGTTTGCTTCATCTCACTGGATATAAGAAGGTGCATTTGGTGAACAATACTGTGAAAAAAGACGATAAACGCATTATGATTGACTGCAGTGCGATTGCTAAAGGCTTTGAGGTGACGTGGTTTGCAAGCTGCCCTAAAGCGTCAAGGTGTGAAGAACTTTTCATGATTGAAATAGGCGGAGATAGTGACTTCGGGAATCAGTTCTAAGCGCCTTCCTTGGAAAATAGGCGTTATTAAGCCCACAGACGATATCACTCAGCAAAGTCAAGAGGTTCAAACTGTCCTCAATGTAACCGACAAAGCAATGAGCAGCCAGTGGTAATTATCGCAACTTCTACTATAAAGGTGGAAAGAAATATGCCACACTATCGACCCTGCAACAGGGCTATCCTGTTCAAGCATAACATTCTTTTCTTCTACCATAATAGCCAACATGCTGCCTAGCCGACGCTTATGCAACAGCCTTTATGGTGATGGGTTTGAACAAAGCGAAAAGGGTTTTAGAACAACATAAAGAGATAATGGCTTATTTTATCTATACTGATAAAGATGGAAAGAATGCCGTTTGGTACTCGCCTACATTAAAAGACAAGATCGTAAACTGAGCTATGGAGCAGTCGCCAACATCACATCTCAAGCTATTAGCACTGCCCTTGTTTCAGGAATCACGCAGCAAGAGTTGCATAAACACTGCCATGCCCGTTTTTCACTTTCAAAAGCTAAACAGTGGCATAACCTTTATCAAAGAAGGAGGGCATACGGACTTGTTCTTTTTGCTACAAGGAAAGATTGAGATAACTACTTCGGCGGCAAACAACTCCTTTATGGTAAAAGAATGGCTAGAAACGCCTTCTGTTATACAGCCAGAACGATTGCTTGGGCTTAGTCCTTGGTTCTCGTCTACATACACAACGCAAGAGAAAAGCAGTATTTTAAGCATTGATAAAGAAAGTATTTTGAGTTTTCATTGAGCACTCGTTTGTCTTCCGAATCAACTTTTAGAGATATCTTATCTACCGCATTCAAAAGATGGAACGACAGCAATGGCGTCCCTCAAGCTACTCATTAAGAAAAGAGTTATTCGTTTTTCGAGCAACATGTATATAATATAGGTGGCGAAAAGATATTCTTCATCAAAATGATAACGCTTGCAAAGGAAATGAGATGTAAAGCGAATAAAGGTGTCGAACGTATTAAATGAATTGCAAAACGAGCACCTCTTAAAAAGCTAGAAAGGGGTAAATTATCGATTTCCTGCGCTTGAAAAACTCATTCAAAAAGCACAATTATAAGATTAAATCAACGAAATATGGCAACACAAAGATAATAAGAATTCAATAGCGAGATAATCCTTTTTAGTGATTATTCACTCCTATAACACCGTTCCATTCCACCTTATCAAGCTAGAACACTACGAAGAAGCTTTCATGGAGGGAATGAAAAGAGAAAGAAGAACTCGATAAGATTATAAATAATGAGGAAAGGCCAACTTTCGACAATACTATCATATACAAAGACGAAACAAAAGGCGAGCATTATACGACTATAGGACGTCTACTCTACTGTCTTTTCGTGTATGTTGGGTGCTGAAACAAACGATGATCTCGATGGCTTTTAGCTCAAAAGATGAGTCCTCTTCTCACCCAACATGCTAATGATGATGCAGCTAAATGAAGCTTTTCAAACGCACTTAAGCATGTTTATGAGCACCATGAGAGCTTACTCCTGAAGAAGCTACATTGCTTCAAAAGGTGTACGACAGCTTTGTTAGAAGCGGTGCGCTATTGAATGAGGAAGGAAAAGAGCAGTTTAGACGATTAAGCGAGGAAGCAAGTTTGTTGTCATTGCAGTTCTCTCAAAAACCTATTAAAAGAGATAAAGCATTCGAGTGCATCTAACTAACGAGGAAGATCTTGATGGTTTGCCCGAAAGTGCACGTCAAATGGCGGCTCATGCAGCACAAGAACAAAAATAAAGAAGGTTGGATTTTCACCTTAGATTTCCCCAGTTATCTCCTTTTCTCACCTATTCTACAAAGAGAGGCTAAGAAAAAGCTCTATATGGCGAAGAATACAGAGGGAATTCACGATAATCCTGAAAACAACTTGGCTATATGTACACGCTTAATTAATATCCGTAGAGAGCTAGCTCAATTGCTTGGACATGAAACTTACGCTGATTATGTGTTAGAACACCCATAGCAAGTCAGTGTAAAGAACGTGTATAAGCTTTTTCAACGACCTTATTTCTGCTTATAAGCCACAAGCTATTAAAGAGCTAAAAGAGGTAGAACAGCTTTGCAAAAGAAATAGAAGGAGATGCTTTTGAGATGCAACCTGGGACTTTGGATATTACTCTACAAGCTACAATTACAGAAATACAACATCGATTCGAAATGCTTCGCCCCTACTTCGAAACTTTCTAAGGTAATAGAAGGAGTGTTTGGATTGGCCAATCGCTTGTATGGTATCTCGTTTAAAGAGAACAATGAGATTCCAGTTTATCATCAAGACGTTAAGGCTTACGATGTGTTTGATGCAGACGGAAGCTATCTTGCGGTGTTTTATGCCGACTTCCACCCTCGAAAAGGAAAGCAAGGCGGTGCTTGGATGACTGAGTTCAAGGGCCAATGGATCAATAGAAAGGGACGAAAAACATTCGTCCACACGTTAGATGTTGTGATGAATTTTCACTAAAGCTAACACCACAAAAAACCAGCCTTATTAACGCTTGGTGAGGTAGAAACTTTCTTGCATGAGTTCGGTCATTCGCTACATGGTATGTTCGCAAATACACGCTTTGGCAGTTTAAGTGGCACCAATGTGTGGTGGGATTTTTGTTGAACTTCCATCGCAATTCATGGAAAACTATGCAACAGAGAAAAGAATTTTTACGTACCTTTGCTTATCACTTCGAGTCTGGAAGCCTATTCTGATGAATTGATGAGATAGAATTATTAAGGTAAAAACTATCTTTCAGCTTACGGTTGCTTACGTCAGTGAGCTTAGGGTCTATAGATATGGCCTATACACACAGAAAGACGAGTTCAAAGAAGATATTATTACATTTGAGAAAGATGCTTGGAAAGATGCAATTATCACGAAACAACATCCCTAATACCTGTATGACCACCCAGTTCTCCATATTATTTTCAGGTGGATATGCAGCGGGGTTACTATAGTTATAAGTGGGCAGAAGTGTTAGATGCAGACGCCTTTAGCCTCTTTTAAAAAGAACGGAATATTCGACAAGAATACTGCTCTTAGCTTTTTAGAGAATATCCTTTCAAAGGGAGGAACAGAGCATCCGATGACTTTTATACAAGCGTTTTTAGAGGACAAGAGCCCACTATCGACGCTCTATTAGAACGCAATGGAATTAAAAAGAATTAAGCCTTTACAATGACAAAGAATACAGACAAACAGCATATTTTAGATATTCGCTACCTCAGAATGGCACGAATATGGGCTGAAAACAGCTATTGCGAGCGACGCAAAAGTGAGCGCAATAGTGGTAAAAAGACAAAATGATTATCAGCGATGGGTATAACGGAACGCCCGAAGGTTTTGAGAATAGTGCGAGGATTCCAACCAAATTACAAAGCCTTATGTGCTCCATGCCGAAGCAAATGCCATCACTAAGCTGGCAAGAAGCTCTAATAATAGCGAGGAGCAACATTATATGTCACCGCATCGCCATGTATAGAATGCTCTAAACTCATTATTCAATCAGGGAATAAAAGAGTTGTTTATGGCGAAATACCGTTTAGAAGACGGCATTAACCTATTAAAAAGAGCTGGAGTAGACGTTGAATATCTTGAAGTAGAATAAAGATTATAGGAGAATACAAAGATGAAAAATAAACCGAAACCATTCTAATCGCTACATGCCATTATTGCTTGCATTATGCGTTATCGTTGGTATCATCATCGGAACATTCTATGCAAACCACTTTTCTGGTAATAGATTAAACATCATTAATTCAGGGAAGTAGCCGACTAAACAACCTCCTTCACTCATTGACGACCAATATGTGGACAATGTAAACATTGATTCTTTGGTGGATAAAGGCTATTCCTCAAATCTTATCTGAGCTTGATCCGCACTCTGTTTGCATTCCTGCGAAAGACGCCCAGGCAACAACTGACGAGCTAAAGGGTTCTTTTTCGGGCATAGGAGTTGAGTTTGTGATCCGTCAAGACACCATTCACGTGCAGAATGTCATTGAAAATGGACCTGCAGAACGTGCTGGTCTACTTGCTGGAGACAAGATTGTGACTAGTTGATGGTAAGCCTTTTGTAGGTAAAAAGGTAACCAACGAAGAAGCCATGAGAGTGCTTAAAGGCCCTAAAGACACCAAAATTAAGATTTCTGTCAAGCGATATGGTCACAAAGAGCCTATCACTTACACCGTAACACGTGGCGAAATACCTCGCAAGAGCGTATCGGCTGCTTATATGATCAACAGCACTGTGGGCTATATACGCATTAAGAGCTTTGGAGAAACAACCTATCCCGAATTATTAATCGCCCTTGCTAAGTTGTCACAAGAAGGCTTTAAGGAGCTAATTATCGACCTTCGAGACAATACTGGTGGTTATTTAGAGAGCGCAATACAGATAGCTAACGAGTTCTTACCTAAGAATAAGCTCATAGTTTACACTCAAGGACGCAAGAGTCCACGTCAAGACTATCGCAGTGACGGTCATGGTAGCTACCAAAGATACCTCTTGTGGTGCTAATTAACGAGGGCTCTGCCTCAGCTTCTGAGATTTTTGGCAGGTGCCCTTACAGAGATAATGACCGTGGAACAATCATCGGTCGCCGTTCATTTGGTAAGGGATTGGTTCAACAACAGATAGGGATTCCAAGACGGAAGTCTTATGCGTTTAACCATTGCACGCTACTATACCCCTTCAGGTAGATCGATTCAAAAACCTTATGTCGCTGGAGATGAAGCTGCTTATGCACAAGATTTGATTTCAAGATACCAACACGGAGAGTTCTTCTCACAAGATAGTATCAAGCTTTACAGGCCCTGCTTATCACACAAGTATCGGTCAGAAAGGTTTACGGAGGCGGTGGTATCACTCCCGACTTGTTTTGTTCCTGAAGACACAACCAACTACACTTCATATTACAAACAAGCAACAATGAGCGGTTTAATTTTTGCAATATGCATTTAATTATACCGACAACAACCGCCAAAAAGCTAAAGGAATTGAAAACCGTCGATGCGCTCACAGCTATCTTACTAAGCAGAATTTGGTTGATAAGTTTGCCACCTTTGCAGATTCACACGGCTTAAAAACGTCGTAATTTGATGATTCAAAAGTCGTATAAGTTAATCGAACAATTCATCATTAGCAGAATTGTTTACAACCTATTGAACGAAGAAGCATGGACAGATTACATCAACAGAGAGCGATCCAACCATAACAAAAAGCCATTCAAGTGTTTAAAGAGGGCAAAGTCATTCCCACAGAGACCTGTGCAAAAACCCTCTGTATGCAACCTAAAAAAATAACGCAGAGAACACTCAATGAATCAAGAAAAGATTTCTATTCGAAATACGATTAAAGAACAAATGCGACATCTCACCACCGAAAAAGTGGGCGAGATGTCGCTTGCTTTCGTCCCTACCTATTGCAACACCCCCGCATAAAAGAAGCAAAAACCATTCTTTTATGTGCGCCTTGCCCACCAGTGCAAACACTTCAATTGATTAAAGAATTGAAAAAGCAGGGAAAGGACATTGTTTTGCCTGTTGTTACGGGAGAAACGACAATGGAAATTAGGAAGTTTACAGATGAGAACGACTTGAAAAAAGGTCCTTTTGGAATATTAGAACCACAAGGCGAAGTGTTGAACGAATTGTCTTTAATTGACATTGCCATCGTTCCAGGGCAGCATTCAGTGCAGATGGCAAGCGACTTGGTCGTGGAAAGGGCTATTATGATCGCCTTCTTAAACGCATTCCCCAATGCTATAAAATAGGAATATGCTTCTCGTTTCAACTCATCAACCACATTCCCACCACCCAATACGACGTGATGATGAACGAAGTAATTGCCCTTTAAGATCTATATATATAAGGTGTAAGTGGACTAGCATTTATTTTTGAGGACTGACGATACCGATATTCTACAAGAAAGAGATTTAAAAACAAGTAGATAGCTAATTTTGATAGCAATAGCCGCACCATCTGCGGCTTTTTCTTCTCAGCCCTGCGCAAAAGCAGCGTTTTTACACTTCAAAAGCATTGCTTTTTGGCATACAAACTCAATGCTTTTAGGGCACAATATCAATGCTATTAAAATCCTTTGTGGTTGAGTTGAAGGAAAGGCGATGAACAATGGAAACAAAACACAAATTAAATGTAGTGAAATAGACCAAAATTTGTAAGTCTTTTTAATTCCTCTTCTAATTGTTATCTTTAAATTTGTACATACAAACAATCAACAAAAACAACAAGTATGAAAAGATTTTTACATCATTGGTTCTTTGCAACTTGTGCTCTAATTGGCTATGCGCAGCAACCTACAGGCACGTTTAGTGTGAAAGCCTTTTTGTGGTGCAACCATCACAAAATTACAGCCTATCACAGACAATAAAGTGGATATGAAGCTGGGAGCTGTGGCTGGTGCTGAATTGGAATATCAACTATTAGACAAGGCTTCGATTTGCTGTTGGGGTGCAATTCTTAACACAAGGGTTCGAGAGCAAAAGCAGACTTCAGATGATGGTAGCTACAGTTAGAAAATCACTGAGTGCAGAAAGCATATCTATTCCCACTTACATTCAACTATTATGTCATTCCTAAATTTAGCTATAAAAGCAGGAGTTGAGTGTAATATTCAAACCCGTTCGCAAATGATTTACTAAAACAGATGAGGGCAAAATTTCCCTATGATTTAACAATTGAATTAACCCACTTCCTCGTTTCTATTGCCGATTGGGTGTCGTATGAATACAACAATTTTGTGTTAGACTGCACGCTATTCGCTACTCTAACCATATATATCTGAAAGGTCGTTATATGGCTCTTGATTCAGTAGGCGAGTTCCCGTTGAATGGTGAGTATCACACCTTCCAAATTACACTGGCTATAAATTCAATATTTAAACATCTATCTTGAAATCACAATAACACAAAAGTCGCCTTGCTTGCTCACATAGCAAAACAAAGCGACTTTTCATCTTTTATCTTTTGAAAGGTTTAATGTATTCGAATGTCGGTAATCACCAAATTGCCCCCAGTAGCCTCGTTTAAAGGCTTTAATAAGCTCGGTTCTGCGCATCAACAAATCGTTTCTACTGCAGGATTTACAATCTTTACATGAGTAGTTTGATTGTAAATATACTTTTCGGTGGTGTATCTTGCCACCACATTTCCAACCACTTCGTCCCAAGCATCAATCACTCTATGTTGCAGAAGAGGCGTTTGAGTCCGCTTCTTCGTAGATATTGTCCCCAGAATTTCATGAATTTGTTTCGCCTGTTTCTTAAACATCTTATGCTTCTTGCTTAATAGTTATCTGTCCGTTGTCTACATGAAAACAACTTATAATCAAAGTTTCCCATTTTCAAAATCAGAGTCAAGATGATCTCTATTGGTGTCGGTTATGAAAAATCTGTCCATAGCTATCGTTGGCAACAAGATTAACAATGCGCTCCACTCTGTTAGCATCTAACTTTGTCGAAAAATATCGTCTAACAATAAAAGAGGCGTGGTTTTAGAGGCGGTTCGCTTTTAAGAAATCGAACTGAGCAAGCTTCAATGCCAACACAAATGTTTTGTTTTGGCCTTGACTTCCTCTTTTTCATCTGATAACCTCCAAGTAACATCTCTAAATCATCACGATGAATGCCATGCAAACGAAATAGCTAACTGCACGGTCTTTAAAAGCGATCTCGCTGAATAACATCAAGTAAATCACCTCGTTGACAATGCGAAATATAATTCAAACTAACGGTTTCTTTGCCTCCAGATATCTGCTGATAAATCTGCTGAAACACGGGTATAAAATCCTCAACAAACGCCAATCGCTTTTGATAAACAATGGTTCCTTGCTCTGCCATCTCTTCTTCAAAAAAAGCGAAAATCAATGTATTGTCGGGCTCATTCTCTGCTTTAGTAGTGCATTTCGCTGCTGCAATGCTTTTAGAATAGCGCATAAGTGCCTCCATATAAGTGACATCGAGCTGCGAAATAACAATATCAAGGAAACGTCTTCGGTCTTCACTTGGACCTTCAATGAGGGCTACATCAGATGGAGAAACAAAGACTAAGGGAATGAAACCGATGTGTTGCGACAATCGTTTGTATTCTTTTTATTACGTTTAAAAATGCTTTTTCGAGCCTCTTTTCATGCCGCAATAAATCAATTCCTCATCATTCGCCTCATTGGTGTATAGTCCTTCGAGCACAAAGAAATCCTTATCGTGCATCATTACCTGCGAATCTACGGCATTAGAAGAGCTTCGACAGAATGAAAGATAATAAACAGCATCGAGCATATTGGTTTTTCCTACACCATTATGGCCTATAAAACAATTCATCTTTGCGACAAATCGAGCGTTATATCTTCAATATTTTTATAATTAAGAAGCGTTATCTTCTTTTAAAAATCATATATCAATCTTAATTCTTTTTACAATATAAAAACGTTCAAAAAGGGTCTTTTTCAATCGTAATATTATCCCCTAAAAATACAAGGATAACAGCCCTTAACGACCCGTCTTCAGGCAAAGTTACTTGTTTTAAAAGTAGATAAAAGAAAAAGTAGATAATAAATTTCACTATATGAGATAAAAATAATTATTTTTGCATCACATCTCGATCTATTCTCAAAAGCATATTTCGAGTACTAAGAAGACTAATAAAAAAACAACAAATAATAATGGTAAACAAAAAGAAAAACGCAGCTACCAATATGGCAGAGACGATTAGTTCGTCTGAAGCATTTATGCTAAAATATAAAAAGCATATTGCAATTGCAGTTGTAGCACTTATCGTTCTTGTTGCAGGTTTCTTCCTTTACAAGAACTATGTATCAGCTCCTCGTCAAGAAAAAGCAAGCACTGAACTTGCAAAAGGTCAAGAACTATTTGGAATGCAACAATTCGAAAAAGGCGTTAAATGGCGATGGTGCAACCTTTAGTGGTTTCATTAGCTTGCAAATGATTATAGTTCAACAGACGCAGGCAATCTTGCTAACCTCTATGCAGGTCTTTGTTACGCTAATTTAAATAAGTGGAACGAAGCTGTTAAATATCTTGATAGCTACTCACCAGGCAACGATGCAATGGTAAGTCCAGCAGCAATCGCAGCTTTAGGCAACGCTTATGCACACGTAGGAAAGATAGATGAGGCTATTAAAGCATTAAAGAAAGCAGCAGACAAGGCTGACAGCAAGTCTGAAGATGGTGCAAACAACAGTCTTTCTCCAACCTTCTTACTTCAAGCAGGACAGCTACTGAAAGCCAAAACAAAAAGGCTGACGCTTTTAAAAAGTTTATCAAGACATTAAGAAGAAATATGTAAATTCGGCTATTGTTCAAAGCCAAGAGATTGATAAATATATCGAACGAGCTTCTTTATAATAAGGATGGCAACAGCATTAAGAAACCTATCAAGCTATGATGCGACTAAAGTTCCAGACGCAAGTAATATGTGTTTCGGTATAGTTGTATCAGAATGGAATCCTGAAATCACAGGAGCTTTATTAGAAGGTGCAGTAAATACACTCGAGAGACATGGTGCAATTCCTGAAAATATCCATGTAAAGACAGTTCCAGGAAGCTTCGAATTGATCTACGGAGCACATCAAATGGTTCTCAATGGAGGATATGATGCACTCATAGTGTTAGGCTCTGTAATCAAAGGAGATACTCCTCACTTCGATTATATCTGCCAAGGTGTAACCACAGGAATCGCTCGTTTAAACACAACAAGTGAGATTCTATTATCTATGGCTATTAACTACCGACAATTTGCAACAGGCTTTAGACAGAGCAGGTGGTAAATTAGGTAACAAAGGCGATGAATGTGCAGTGGATGCGATAAAGATGGCTAAGTTTTAAGACCACTATTGCGACACACCAAGACACCAACTCAAAAAGAACAAACAATAGAGTAAAGAATAAAAAGAGGGCAGTTCTATTATGTTCTGCCCTACTTTGTTTCAACAAGTCAACTTTTTACGAAGCAAAACCTCAACATATTGAGCTCGCAACTTGCATTGAACCACATTCTTTATTCATCAACAACACAAAAAGAAATAACAAGGATATGAAATTAAAAACAATTATTTCAGGCATACGAATTTGAAGAGATTATGCCGTAATCAACGAAAATGTTTCCAGGAACAAGCAAATATCGTGAGCCTTTAAAAGTTGCTTACGACATATTACTTGAGTTAGAACCCATTCCAAGTAAGAAAGGAATTTCTATACAAAATTATAGATAATAAAAGCGAATGGAGAGCCTATATGGGCGCAGATGATAACAACTTCAGATCAACATGGTAGCACTTGGCAAAAAGTGTATCAAGAGCCAAAGGAGTTACATTGAGTGACGCTGAAGTTGCAGCCAACTGTTTGGTTAATCTTTGCTTCTAGGCAAATATCCACCAGCATTTGAAGCAGCACACAAAAAGCTATTGAAAGACTAAAAGGTGCTATAGTAGATAAAGGTGATAGAAGTTTTAAATACTTTCTATCACCTTTATTCGTTTCTATACCTCTCCTACTCCTATAAAAAGAGCAGAGATTCGTTATCTTTACTTTTTGAAAAAGTCTTGAATAATCGCCTTACATTCTTCCTCCATCACCCCTTTTGTAACCTTAGTTTTTGAGGTGTAAGGCTTCAGGAGCAAAGCGCATAAAACCCTCGTTTGTCGTCACTTGCACCATAAACAAGGCGTCCTAACTGCGACCAACCCTATCGCTCCAGCACACATTATGCATGGTTCTAACGTCACATACAAAGTACATTCGTTTAAATACTTACCTCTAACGAGTTTTGTTGCAGATGTAATGGCTTGCATTTCAGCATGAGCTGTGACATCAAAGCATCTCTGTAAGGTTATGCGAACGTGCAATAATCTTATCTTTAGCCACAACTACTGCTCCAACAGGTATCTCTCCAGCCTCAAAAAGCAAGCTGAGCTTGTTCCAAAGCCTTAGCCATAAACCACTCATCGCCTTTCACTTGCGGTTCAATCATTCGTATTTCTTTTTGTTATTATATTGCAAAAGTAGTGCTTTTATTTTGATTATCTAGAATATTATTGTAAATTTGTAATGATATAGTAATTACATTTATTCATGGCGAAACATAACGAGCTAGGACACTGGGGTGAAGCTTTTGCTGCGAAATTCTTGGAGAATAAAGGCTACACTATTTGTGAAAGAGATTGGCATTATGGCAAACGTGACATCGATATCATAGCCTTTAATCCACAACATAACATCCTTGTTTTCGTAGAAGTCAAGACAAGAGCCGACGAAACAATCACTCACCCTACTCAAGCTGTCGACAAAAGAAAGATAAAAAACATTGCTATTGCTGCCAATAGTTATGTAAAAGAGCGCTAAATAAGCTATGAATTACGATTCGATATCATATCAGTTATTGGGCATAATGAACACAATGCCAAGATAGAACATATTGAAGATGCGTTTAACTCATGTTAATATAATTTCTATTTATGAAGATTCATATTGATTACATCGACCAGACAGAGTCTACAAACAGTTATTTTAGCTAAACAGTCTGCCCCTCCAAGTAGTTTAATGAAAGTGATTGTTGCTCGTTCTCAAAGCGCGGGAAGAGGTCAGGAACCAACTCTTGGGAAAGTGAAGACGGCAAAACCTCACTTTTTCACTTGATATAACTCGTCCACAAGTGCCCCTTCATCTCAATTTTTATCTGTCAATCATTTCCGCTTTAGCAATACATGACGCCTTAAGTCGTTACTCTAAGGATATAACTCTTAAGTGGCCCAACGACGTTTACTATAAAAGATAAAAAGATTAGCGGCACACTTATCGAAACAAGTGTCAACTCTCAAATCATCACTCGTTGTATTTTTGGTATCGGAATCAATGTCAACCAAAAAGAGTTTGTTAGTGATGCCTCAATCCCATTTCGCTTATCAACATCATAAACTGCGAAACCAAGGTCTCAGAGATATTGTCTAAGACCCTAAAAGCCTTCCAGCAAATACTACGATCAATTGCGTCTTGGCTATTACAAGTCGGTTAAATTACAATATATGAACGTGCTTTTACCGTTCTAAAGGCGTATTCCTTACAGAGACAAAGATGGATTATTCGAAGCAGAACTTGTGGAAATAAAAGACAACGGACATCTTTGTTTGAAAGATACTGAAGAAGAATAAGAGAATACGAACAAAAAGAGGTGCAATTTGTACTCCCTCAATAAAACAAAGCAACACAAACCAAAAGACAATATTAATATAATTAGAATATGGCAAGATACAAAAGAATTCTTTTTAAAGCTAAGTGGTGAGAGCCTAATGGGCAACCAAGGCTATGGAATTGATTCACAACGACTACAAGACTACGCTCAACAAATCAAAGAAATACACGAGATGGGCGTGCAAATTGGTATCGTTATCGGAGGTGGAAACATCTTTAGAGGATTGAGTGGAGCATCTAAAGGCTTCGATAGAGTGAAGGGAGACCAAATGGGTATGTGTGCAACTGTCATCAATTCGCTTGCTTTAAGTAGTGCACTTGGCGCATTGGGCGTTAAGAACAGAGTATTAACTGCCATCAGAATGGAGCCTATTGGCGAGTTCTACACAAAAATGGAAAGCTATTGAAAGCATGGAAGATGGATATGTTTGTATCTTCTCTGCAGGCACAGGTTGCCCTTATTTCACCACCGATACAGGTTCTTCTTTGCGTGGAATTGAGATTGAAGCAGACGTAATGTTAAAGGGAACAAGAGTAGATGGCATTTATACTGCCGACCCAGAGAAAGACCCTACTGCTACAAAGTTCAGCGAAATAACATACGACGAGATATATACTAAGGGATTAAAGGTGATGGACCTCACTGCAACTACAATGTGCAAGGAAAAACAACCTACCTATTTATGTTTTCAATATGGACGTTGTTGGTAACCTATAAAAAGGTGATCGACGGAGAGGATATCGGTACTTATGTACACAACTAAATAGGCCTTACGCCCGTTATTTCATTTCTATCCGTTAGGTTGCGCAATGATTTTATAAGTTCAGTTGTCCAACTTAACGGATTTTCTTTTGCCCTAAAACCATCTATTTTCTTTACCATTTCAGCCTTATAGCCTCAACATTCTCATTCAAAAGGAATGGTGCTCTCCCTATTCTTTTCTTTTCTCCTTCTAATTCTACTGCTATACATTCTGCCTTTTTATATCATTTTTCAATGCAACAGAAGTATATATATAATATAAGGTGAAAGGGACTTGTTGAACAAAGGCAATAAAGGGTGAATATAAAAAGGATTGCTATTGCGGTGTAAAAAGCAATGAAGTTAGTATGCAAAAAGCATTGAGATGAGAGAGTAAAAAGCACTGACATTACAAGTTCTACTCAAGAGAATAGATAAAGAAAAATCTATTAGTACATACAAAAGAAAGCCTTATAGTCAACAAGCCATAAGTATAAGGATGCAAACCAAAATGGAGTAAAGAGACTTATTGATTATTTTTCTTCTTCATAATCCACATATTCGCCTTCCTCTTTTTGTAAAGATTTTGCGCCCTGTTTCTTGTGGATTGCGATAGTCTACAATAGTTTCTCCATTGTCAGCACGATAGGTTCTTCCTCTTTTCTGCTGCTGTGTAGACTGTCGTTGCTTGTTAAACATATTGGTAACGTTCTTCACTCGACGATAAAGAACGAAGATTATGAGTCCAATAAAAGATAAGTATTGATAAAAATAAATAGAAAAATAAAACTCAAAAACTTGCCATATCCTAAAACAAAGATGATAAAATTATGCCTTATTTCTTTCCATCAAAGCCACAATTGCAGACAAAGCAATATAGCAAGCTATAACAATCCAAAAGCCATTGATGATGCCTGTTAGGGCGAACACAATGATTGAAAATGCTACAAAGCCATATTTTAGTTTGTTTTCTGCAAGTGCATAGTTCTTAAACTTTAGTGCAAACATAGGCAGTTCGCATACTAATAGATAAGAAGTGATGAAAAGAAGGGCGATTATAAGCTGACGAGCGAATGAAAAGGTCTCGATAGTTGTGCTATGAGCAACAAGCAATGACGACCAAAAAAGGGCGTTTGCTGGTGTTGGAAGACCAATAAACGAGGTGGTTTGACGTTCGTCTAAGTTAAATTTTGCAAGTCGAAGGGCTGAAAAAGCGGCTAAGATAAATGCCACAAATGGTAGTATTGGCTGCACTTTTAAACAGAATGTGCCACACGATGCGGTTGCAAAACAAGAGGTTGTGAGTGCTGTTAGCTCTGTAAAGATCATCGTTGCAGGAGCTACTCCGAATGTAATAACATCTGCTAATGAGTCTAACTCTTTTCCAATTGGAGATGATACGTGAAGTAAGCGTGCAACCATTCCATCAAAAAAGTCGAATATTGCACCTATGATAATAAATAAAAGCTTCTGAAAACGTGCTCAAACGCAAAATACACGGCAATACATCCTGAAATGAGATTGCTACATGTTAGCATGTTGGGTATGTTCTTCTTCAAACTGTTGATCATCTTCTATTTAAAAACGCCCCTTTCTTGGCTTTTTCTATGATTTAAGCTTTGCAATTACTGTTTGGTTTCCAGTGGTTTTTGACCCATCTTCACACAGATCTCACTACCAACGGGTAGGTAAAGGTCTACTCTTGAGCCTAACTTGATAAAGCCTAAGTGTTCATCAATATAGCAATCTTCGCCTTCTCGTGCGTAAGTTACAATGCGACGAGCCATCGCTCCTGCTATTTGTCTACATAAAATATCTTGTCCATCGGGTGTTGTTATCAACACATCTGCACGTTCATTCTCCTCACTTGCTTTGGGAAGCCACGCTTTATGGAAGTTACCATCGAAGTGACGGATAAGCTTTACCTTTCCATCTACAGGGAACCAGTTAGCATGAACGTTGAAAAGATTCATAAAGATACTTACCATTATTCTCTTTTCGTGGAAATATCGGTTTCTCTTCTACTTCTTCTATTACAACAATTTTACCGTCTGCAGGAGCTACAACGATACCTTCTGTGTCCTCTTCTCCAAAATAACGAATAGGAGAACGATAAAAATTAAGTACAATGAGATATGCTATCGTTCCAATAGTTGTGAAAGATCCAGGAATGGAATTTTTGTGTCAATGAAACGCCAAAGTAGAATAGAAATGGTAGCAAGTGCAATAAAACTATAGATGAGAGTATCGGTTCCCTCATGATGTATCTTTATTTTTCTTTAGCCTTTTTATCTTTTTATCATAGTAACAAGATCTCTTATTATTTATGCAAAGATAGCTGTTTTTCTTCATTCTGCAAACTTTTTAATGCCATTCTTTGGGTAATCCAATGTAAAGAAGTAATTTTACATCTCATTTGAAAGATATTTATGGAAGATTTCGTTCACTTACACGTACATACTTACTATTCTATTCTGGACGGACAGTCGAATATTCAGAAGTTAGTTGATAAGGCAATTAACGACGGAATGCGTGGTTTTAGCCATCACAGACCATGGAAACATGTTCGGAATAAAAGAGTTTTACAACTACTGTAATAAGGTAAACGGCAAGAGAAAGGAAGAGGGTTTGCCTCCTTTTTAAACCTATTCTTGGCTGTGAGATGTATGTTGCAAGAAATAAAAAGAAAGCAAGATCAAGGAAAATGGCGACATGGGAGGTAAACACCTCATTGTTCTTGCAAAGAATCTCCAAGGGTATAAAAACCTCATTAAATTGGTTTCACGCTCTTGGGTTGATGGCTTTTACATGCGTCCACGTACCGATCACGAGGATTTGGAGCGCTATCACGAAGGACTAATTGTGTGTTCGGCATGTATTGCGGGCGAAGTTCCATCTAAAGTATTGAAAGGTGACTACGAAGGAGCACGTGAAGCGGCTCGCTGGTTCAAGCGAGTTTTCGGCGATGATTATTATCTTGAGCTTCAAAGACATGAGGTAAAAGATCCTAGTCTGCGTGCAAATAGACAAACATATCCACTCCAACAAAAGGCAAATCAAGCCTTATTAGAAATTGCTAAGGAGCTTGATATCAAGGTTGTGTGCACCAATGACGTGCATTTTATCGAGAAAGACGATGCAGAAGCGCGACCATCTTATCTGTTTGTCTACCAACAAGGACTTGAACGATCCCAATCGTCTTCTATATACAAAAGCAAGAGTGGTTTAAATCGAAAGAGGAAATGAACGAAGTGTTTGGAGATTTGCCTGAAGCAATGCGCAACACTTGCGAAATTTTGGACAAGATAGAACTCTATTCGATTGACAATGCCCCTCATTATGCCTTTCTATCCTATTCCAGAAGACTTCGGAACGGAAGAGGCTTTGCGCCAATCTATTTCTGAAGAGGATCTCTTTAAGGAGTTTACTTCTGATGAAAACGGACAGAACCAACTATCTCTTGAAGAGGGAAAGAAGAAGATTGAGAAGTTAGGAGGTATTGAGAAACTATACAGAATTAAGTTTGAAGCCGACTATTTAGCTAAACTTGCCTATGATGGAGCTAAGAAGTTATATGGCGAACCTTTAACAGATGAGGGTGGACGAGCGTATTAAGTTCGAGTTACATATCATGAAAACAATGGGTTTCCTGGCTATTTCTTGATCGTACAAGACTTCATTAACACCGCAAGAAACGAACTTGGGGTAATGGTTGGACCTGGAAGAGGATCCGCAGCAGGCTCTGTTGTGGCCTATTGTTTAGGTATTACGAAGATAGACCCCATCAAATACGATTTGCTTTTTGAGCGTTTCTTGAACCCCGATCGTATCTCTTTGCCTGATATTGATACCGACTTCGATGATGACGGTCGTGGACTTGTGCTCGAATGGGTTGAAAATAAATACGGACACGAGAACTGTACGCACATTATTACATACGGAACGATGGCCACAAAGAACTCTTTAAAAGACGTTGCACGTGTAGAAAGGGTTCCATTAGACCAAGCGAACTACCTATGTAAGAGCATTCCCGACAAAGCTTCCCAATGATCTTAAGATGAATTTAACGAATGCTGTGGCTTCAATTCCAGAGCTTAAGCAAGCGGAAGAATCACCAGATGAGAAGGTTCGAAATACAATTAAGTATGCAAAAGAAGCTCGAAGGAACCGTAAGAGGAACGGGTGTGCATGCCTGCGGCTTTATTATTTGTAGAGACCCAATTAGCGATTGGGTACCCATCTCTATAGCAGAAGACAAAACAGACCCTGGACATAAGTTGCGATGTACGCAATATGACGGTCATGTTATCGAGGATACAGGACTTATTAAGATGGACTTCTGGGCTTAAAAACCCTTTCTATCTTAAAAGAAGCGGTGGATAACATTCAATTCACCAAAGGCATTAAGATCGATTTGGATAATATTCCTATCGATGATGCGTTGACTTACGAGTTGTATTCGGCAGGAAAAACCATCGGAACATTCCAGTTTGAGTCTCCAGGTATGCAGAAACACTTGCGCTCTTTGCAGCCAACTGTGTTCGAAGACCTCATCGCCATGAACGCATTATATCGTCCTGGACCAATGGATTACATTCCTGATTTCATTGAAAGAAAGAAAGATCCGAGCAAGATTCAATACGATATTCCTTTGTATGGAGAAGTATCTAAGGATACATACGGCATCACTGTGTATCAAGAACAGGTGATGTTGCTTGCAAGACAGCTTGCAGGGTTTCACACGAGGACAAAGTGATACGCTCCGAAAAGCAATGGGTAAGAAACTTATTGCACAGATGGATAAGCTCGAAACCTTGTTTTATGAGGGCGGAGTGAAGAATGGTCACGACCAAAAAGTGTTGAATAAGATTTGGGAAGACTGGAAAAAGTTTGCCTCTTACGCTTTTAATAAGAGTCATGCTACATGTTATTCGTGGGTTTCGTTCCAAACTGCGTACCTAAAAGCGCACTACCCGCTGAATATATGGCTGCCGTTTTGAGCCGAAACTTGAACAACATCACCGAAGTTATTAAGTTCATAGACGAATGTAGGAATCTTGGTATCAAAGGTATTAGGGACCTGATGTGAACGAAAGTAGACAGAAATTTAGTGCCAGCAAAGATGGAGTTATTCGCTTTGGACTATCTGCAATCAAGGGAATGGGTGACGCTGCGGCTCAATCTATCGTTGAAGAACGCACCAAAAAAATGGCCCTATAAAAATATATACAACTTTATTGAGCGTGTAAATATCAATGCCGTCAATAAGAAAGCACTTGAACTTTTAGCATTAAGTGGCGCTCTCGACGGCTTTAAAGAATTGAAACGAGAACAATATCTCACTAAAAATGCTAAGGAGAACCATTTATCGACCTTCTTGTTCGATATGGACAACGCTTTCAAAGCGAGCAAAATCAATCGCAAAACTCACTCTTTGGCGGTGACGATGCGGCTGAAATACCTCACCCAATACCTCCAGAATGGGAAGAATGGAGCCACATTGAGCTTTTAAATAGAGAGCGAGATTGCATTGGTATCTACCTTTCTGCTCACCCACTCGACGAGTTTAGCATGGTAATTAACAACCTATGTAATGCCAATTGCAATGAACTTACCGACAATTTGGCACTTGCTTCTAAAGAAAATGTAGCTCTTGGCGGTATTGTAACCTTATCTGAAGCAAGAACAACAAAGAAAGGTTTGCCTTGTGGTTTTGTGACTATTGAAGATTTTAACGGCTCTGGTAGACTTGCTTTGTTTGGTGAAGACTGGGCGAAATGGCAAGGAATGTTACAAGAAGGCTATCCCATTTTGGTGCGAGGAAAGTCTACTCAAAGATTTAGAAATAGCGATGTTTACGACTTTAAGGTAAGTGATATAAAGCTATTGCAAACCGTTAGAGACACTGAAATACAGAAAATTACACTCGCTATCGATAGTAATGATATCAACGAGAATCTTGTTACGGACATCATAACACTTGCAGAGGAAAATAAAGGCAAGGTTGAATTGTGCTTTCAGATTATAGATAAGGAACACAACACAAAACTAACGATGCGTTCGCAGACACAAGGTGTGGACCTAACTCGTTACTTTATGCGTTATATCGAGCAGAGTGAACAAATAGAATACCACATAAATTAAATACTTTGGCATAATGTTTGCCGTAGAACTAATATCAAATAAAAACAGATTATGGAAGTAAAGATTACAAACGAGAATTTTAAAGAGTATAGAAATGGTGATTTACCATTAGTTGTTGACCTTTAGGGCACCATGGTGTGGTCCTTGTAGAATGGTAGGACCAGTTATTTCTGAGTTAGCAAACGACTATGACGGTAAGATTGTTGTAGGAAAATGCGACGTTGATGAGAATGATGAGGTTGCAATTGAGTTTGGTGTACGCAGTATTCCAACAATATTGTTCTTCAAAAATGGCGAGATTGGTTGACAAGTTCGTTGGTGCTGCATCTAAAGCAACACTTGATGAAAAGTTCCAAAGCATTGCTATAAGAAATTATTTATTCAATAAATAAAGATGAAAAGTCTGCCGAGTTGTTCTTGGCAGACTTTCTTTTATATTTAAACCTTCTGTTTATTATAACGCAAAAGTAATGCTTTCGTATTCCAAAAAGCATTACTTTTCACCACCCTAAAAAGCATTGATATTATTCTCTAAAAGCATTGCTCCTACTTTCATTCTATAATAGCCATACTTTAAAAACTATAGTGATTTTTAAATTTTTAAGAGATTTTTTTCCTGTGTAGGTCAATAGAGAATTGCTGCAGCTAACGATGTAATTTCTTAAACCTTGCACATTCGTTCTATATCTATTCCGTAATCTAAGCACTTTAATTCTGAGATTTCGCCAATACTATCATTTACTTCTTTATCGGCATTCTAATCTTGTTCACTATTATTTTCGTCTAGAGTTGCACAACACAAATAAAGCAAATAATTCTGCTTTTGTGCTATTCACAAGCTAATAATCTGTAAACAAACAAGTTATATATAAAAACGAATTACCTTTTATATGTTTCATTTATAAAAGTACTTTTTGTATCTTTATTCATACGAGTTGGCTTTAATCATATAAAAAGCTCCTTAAAAATATAAGCTTTGTGTGATAAAAAGAGAATCTGATACAAGTTTTTGCACCAGATTCTTTTCATTTACATACAAAAATTAATATGCTCATCATTTGTAATGGTTAAAAACTATCACCTATTAAAAACACTAAAAGCAACACCAAACATCATTCATCGGGCCAAGCACATGGTTTCGACGTTGCTGTTACAATGGGTCTTTGAGCATTCATTTGTCTTAGTTTCTTGCCAAGGATAGACGATAGCTCCTTCACTTTTGAAGGATTAGCATGAGCTAAGTTGTTGTTTTTCACCAATATCTTGCGGAATGTTATACAATTTCTTTCTCGCCTGTTTCATAATTGTATATCAATTTCAATCACCTTGACGTATTGCACAATTCAAGTTGATACCAGGTCCTGTGTTTTCCCCAAATATTTGGGAAGTTCCAAATAATGCTTCTCTTATTAAATTCAGCTTCATTCTTACCCTCAAGAAGTGGCACCATATCCTTTCCATCAACTATTTGTAGCACCTTATAGTCGTTAACCTGTGCCATATGAAGTAGCGTTGGGAAAAGATCCTCTATCATTATACTTGTATTATTGCGTGTGTCGGGCTTTACAACTCCATTCCACTTCACCATAAATGGCACTCGAATGCCACCTTCATACATTGATCCTTTACCGCATTTTAGTGGTGAATTCTGCGTATATAAAGGTCCTTCACGCCACTCTTGCGATGTTGCCAAGCCCCCATTGTCTCCTAAAAATACAATAATGGTGTTCTTCGACTCGTCGTTTTTGTCCAACCAGTCCATAATATCACCCAAACTTTTATCCATTCCCTCAACTAATGAGGCGTAGGCAGCATCTTTATCAGAAAGACCTTTGCGCACATATTTGGGGAAGAAACGCATATCTTTGTCAATAGGGATATGCACCGCATAATGAGACATATAGAGATAGAAAGGGCTGATCGTATTTCTTTGCCTTGTCGAGAGCCTTTATTGCTTCTTTTAGTTAGTGCCTCGGTGACAAAACGTTCCCGTTCCCCAATAATCTTGAAGTCCAGGTATTGAGTTAAGAGCATAAGCCTTTCCATCACGTGTATGACCATAATTTCGCTCGCTTAAATAGGTTGCAAAGCCCTCCAGCTGCTGTTCCTGTGATATTGACATTAAAGCCAAAATGACATGGATTTTCACCGGAGTATCGATAGCTCCCCAGTGTGCTTTACCACAATGTATGGTGTGATAACCACTATCTTTTAGCAATTGGACGAAAGAGGTGGCAGAAGCGGTGTGGAACAGTTTGCAACTAGGGCAATTCCATTGTAGTTCAATCGGGAAGGCTTATGGTTTTGCTTTTATCATCAGTGGGTTTATCTCGTTGTAAGGTCCAGTTGGTAACACGATGTCGTGCCATATTCATACCTGTCATTAAGCTACAACGAGTCGGAGAGCTCACAGGACAAGCGTAAGCCTGCGTAAACATAACGCCTTGCTTTGCTAATCGCTCCATATTAGGAGTCTCATACATCTCGTTATACTTTGTTTTCTGGTTCCAGAATGGCAGAGATGTCTTGCCAACCCATATCATCAACAATAAAAACAATGATATTAGGACGATTGTTTTTGTCGTCATACAAGCTTCCATACCCTACAAAGGAGGTAGTTGCTATTGCTGCTAGAAGTTTTTATTCATATTTATGTTCTTTCAGTAGGTCTACAATCAATCTATATCCATGTCTTGGGCATAGAAACTCTTTGCTTCCCACCTACTATTCTACTATACTTATAGTGGTATATAATTGTTTAAGTCTGCAACTTTGGCTGTTGTTTCTGCCCATTGCATCGTGTCAAATAAAAGTTACTATTGCAAATTTAAGTATTTGCTTTTGATATTCATTATCTTATTTCTATAAAAATCTACTGCAATTTGATTTTTTTATAAGATTTATTTCTCACTATAAGGTAAGAAAAAGGGCAAGAAACATAAACTGTTTCTCGCCCTAAATACTTAAAACTAATTATTTATTACGTTCTTATTTTTACAAGAACTACAAGATACTTGCTTGTACTCCAGAACAAATCTGGATTGGTAATGCGCAATACATATTGATTGCTTGCATCTTGAGAAAAGCTTATAACTGTCTGCAGGGTGAACGGTTAAGATCTTCGCAGACTTTGTATATAGCTTGATTTCTTTATCTACTCTAATATCTATTTTGGTGAAATAGTTCTTATTAAAGTTAGATTGCATAAAGCTTACCATCAGCTAAAATGCGTTGTTCTTTAAGCTCTTTCTTTGTACCAAACACATACCATGCAGTGTTAAGTTGCTTGTCTTGTGTGTTGATGGTCTCTGTTTTCTTGTTCGATTCCTCTGTAAGTTCGTTTACACTTGTGTTAAGTGTGCCGATAGTTTCATCGAGTTCTGCAATGTGAATGTCCTTAGCACTAAAGCTCAGCACGTAGCTGTTTCAATTGCATTTCTTTTGTCTTCGATTTGTTGCATCAACGAGCTTATAGTCTTCTTGAACTGATCTCCTTTGAAAGAACTTTCACGAAGTTGTTGGCGAAGCTTTTGAATGAGCTCACGATTGCGAGTCATTGTTGTAGAGATAAATTGTATATTCTCTTTAATCTGAGTAGACTTGTTAGCTCCTTCTCCATCTTTCACGATATTTACTCTATTCTCAGCCTCGTTAATTTCACGCAATCCTTCTTGAATTTCGTTGATGGTTCCATCATATCGTTTATCTCATTGTCCTTTTGTTCAATCGATTCTGAAAGCGAGTCGCTTTTGTTCTGAGTCCGTCATCTTTTACTATTTTTCTTATCACCATTACAACTGTAAAAGAGTGAATACACCTATAGCTAATGCCATAAATAATACTTTTCATCATATAGATTCCTTTCTTTAGGGATTATTTACTATCTTTTCCTGCTAAAACTATAACGATTTCGCCCTTGGAGCTTTTCTCATCGAAATGCGCTTTCACCTCACTTAGGGTGCCTCTTACGCTTTCTTCGTGCAGTTTAGATATCTCTCGGCATCAGAAACCTGTCTTTCGGGTCCAAAGACCTCTACAAATTGACCAAGAGTCTTTACTAATCGGTGGGGAGACTCATAGAATATCATTGTTCTATGCTCGTCAACAAGCGAGTTTATCAACGTTTGTCTTCCCTTCTTTTGAGGCAAAAAGCCTTCAAAACAGAACTTATCGCAAGGCAACCCCGATGCCACTATGGCAGGAATACAGGCTGTTGCGCCTGGCAAACACTGCACTTCGATATCGTTTCGGGCAGCTTCTCGAGCTAAATAAAAGCCTGGATCGCTTATACCAGGAGTGCCTGCGTCGCTAATAAGAGCTATATTTTGACCTGCTTTAAGGCGTTCGATGATTCCTTTTGATGTCCCATGTTCGTTATATTTGTGATGAGATAACAAGTGATTTTTGATATCGAAATGCTTTAAAAGCATGCCAGAAGTCCGAGTATCTTCGGCTAAAACCAAGTCAACTTCTTTTAATACACGCACTGCTCTGAATGTCATGTCTTCCATGTTTCCCACTGGTGTGGGTACAATATATAGATTCCCATAGCATTTACAAAAAATAGATAAATTATTATCATACACAAAAAGACACAATATCTTTTGCATTTTTAAATCGTCTTTGTACTTTTTGCAGTAATATGGCAGATTTATTTACAGGTGAGAACCATCGTCCTGGTAGGATAGAGGTTATATGTGGCTCGATGTTTTCAGGCAAAACAGAGGAGCTTATCCGTAGATTAAAGCGTACAAAGTTCGCTAAGCAGAAGGTAGAAATATTCAAACCTTCTATCGATACACGCTATTCTGAGGAAGAAGTTGTGAGCCACGACAAGACAAGTATAAAGAGTACGCCCGTTGATGCATCGGGTTCTATCCTCTTGTTATCATCAGATATCGAAGTTGTGGGTATCGATGAGGCACAATTCTTCGATGAATCGCTCGTTGATGTATGCAACCAATTAGCCTATAAAGGCGTTCGTGTGATTATTGCAGGATTGGATATGGACTTCAAAGGAATTCCTTTTGGACCAATGCCAGCACTCTGTGCCATTGCAGACGACGTAACTAAGGTGCACGCTATCTGTGTAAAATGTGGCGCATTGGCTTATGTTAGTCACCGACTTGTCGAGAATGAACGTCGTGTTTTACTTGGGGAACAGTTAGAATATGAGCCTTTATGCCGTGAATGCTTTCAAAAAAGCAAGAAAGAACACACGCCATAAGAACACAGATTGATCGAAAAACAAAACAAAAACTCATAAACAACAATCTTGTAATGGTCTGCAAATTGGATAACACTCTATATAATATAATACTTTAAGAATATGATTGAGCAAAAGATAACATTCGATAAACTGGTTAGATGGGTAGGAATTGTGGCTGCAGTAGGCCTCAGTTATTGGGTAATTAACAGCCTAAGCGGGGTTCTTTTGCCCTTTTTCATTGCTTGGCTCTTTGCTTATTTGCTCTATCCCTCGTTCTTTTCGTTCAAAAACAAATTGCATATAAAGATAAGAGCCTTGTCTATTATCATTGCATTGTTATTGGTTTTGGCAGTGATTGGTGGCGTTGTGTATTTAATTATACCGCCAATGATTAGTCAGTTCACCAAACTTGGAACTGTAGTCTCTGCCTATGCGGATCAAAAAGGCACAGTGAATGAGGTTACAAGATACATTCAAGAGTGGATAACAAGGAACCATCAAACCATTGAACACTATTTTACCAGCAAAGAATTTACAGACACTTTGCAGAAAACACTACCACAAGTATTTTTCATTCTTAGGACAAACTGCAAGCGTAGTAATCAGCATTGTAGCTTCGTTCATCACCTTATTATATACGTTCTTCATTCTGCTTGATTACGAATATCTAACAGAAAACTGGATAAAGATATTCCCAAAGAAGAACAGAAGCTTTTGGGCTGTATTGGCACAAGACGTAGAACGAGAGCTAAACAACTATATTAGAGGACAAGGAACGGTTGCTCTTTGCATGGGAATTATGTTCTGTATTGGTTTTACCATCATCGATTTCCCTATGGCTATCGGCTTAGGTATTCTCATTGGAATACTCGATTTGGTGCCATACCTACACTCTTTCGCTATTATTCCCACAGCTTTCTTAGCCTATTAAAGGCTGCTGACACTGGACAGAACTTCTGGTGGGTATTTGGTTTGGCACTTTTGATATTCATTATCGTTCAACTTATAACCGACATGGTGGTTACTCGAAGGTAATGGGCAAGACCATGGGGCTCAATCCGTCGTTCTTCTGCTCTCACTGTCTATTTGGGGAGCATTACTTGGCTTTATTGGACTGATAATTGCATTGCCACTAACCACTCTTATCATTGCTTATTGGCAGAGATACGTTACAAAAAGAGGGCGAAATTGAAAAATAATTTGAAAAAAAGATTCAAAAATAATTTGGAAGTTAAGAAATAAACTCTTACCTTTGCACTCGCTTTCAAACAGGAAGTAAACATGGAGATCCGTTAGCTCAGTTGGTAGAGCACAACACTTTTTAATGTTGGGGTCTTGGGTTCGAGCCCCAAACGGATCACCTCTTAAAAATAAAGGGAATTCTTTCAAAGAGTTCCTTTTTATTTGTAATAATATTTCATCTACACCTTAAAAAGCTCCTGCACTTGCATTCTATACCTACTTATGATGATACAGAAATTCGCAGTATCTCTTTAGCAAGTAGGCAATATTGAACAGAACACTCCTACCCTTTTTCAGAGCAAAAAGGAAAGATTTTACACACGAAAAAGAATATTATGTGAACCAAAAAGAGTTAGCTTTTCGAAGAAGAAAAAGCGAAAAGCCGTATAAATACAACAATACAAGATGCGATAAGCTCATAAAGAAAAGAGAGAACGTCTTCTATCGGAACGTTCTCTCTTTATATTTACCTAACTTTAAAGATTTTCCCAATTAGGAAGGCTGATACATTCTGTTGGACAAACAGCTGCACAGAACCACATTCTGTACATGCATCAGGGTTGATAGAATAAATAGATCCTTCTGAGATTGCTTCACTGGACACTCGTCGATACAAGTTCCGCAAACAACACAGTCATTACTAATTACGTATGCCATAATGTTTTTGTATTGAAATATTTATAATGTTTTTATTAATATGTATCAGAGCGATACTTTGCTTTTGTATGATGCAAAGGTACAATTTTTATTTTATATACCAAGAAATGGGGATACTTTTTACAAAAACTTTTTATTAGTCATCATTTTTAGTGATTAAAATCATCTCTAAAAGCATTTTCTCACACAAAAAGCATACTACATACTAATTATAAGTAGGTATTGAAAAATCGTCTGTCCCTACTACAATAAGCACGCCAATAATACGTTAATTATAATATATGAAAAAGGAAAATCAAAAGCTTTATTGCTAGCTCTTATCATCAGTTCTACTGCCTCGGCACAATACTAAGCAGTACAAAACCGTCCCTTATACTGACTTAAGAACGTTTCATTTTGGCGTGACCTTAGGAACTCATGTACAAGACATTGAGTTGAAAAACATTGGTCCTCAAGACATTCTTTACCCCGATGGAACAACCAAGAACAGTAATATTTCGGTGGAGCAAGACCGCTGGGACGCTGGTTTTTCATGTGGGGTGTTGGGCGAGTACGTCTCAGTACCCACTTTTCAACTACGCATTGCGCCCACAATGTACTTCGGAACACGACACCTTATACTAAGAGATGAGCTTGAAAAAGCTGCTACTGGCAAAATAATAGAGCAACGACAAGAACTGAAAACCGCCTATATTTCAACTCCTGCAGAACTTATTTTCGCTGCACCAAGAGTGAATAACCACCGCCCATACGTTCTTCTAGGCTTTAACCCAATGATTAATTTAAGTGGAAAAGAATCGGATTATATCAAGTTAAAGCGATATGATGCCTTTGCAGAGATTGGAGTTGGCTGTGATTTTTACTTGCCATTCTTTAAGCTTCGCCCTGAGTTGAAGTTCATGTATAGCCTCATTAACAGCATAGATGCCAACCATATAAAGAACACCAAGGCAGAAAAATATGATTCCATATACCCACGCAGTTAAAGAAGCACGAACCAAAATGATTGCCCTAAGCTTTTATTTTGAATAATCATTTCACGACACTTTTTGTTTTTAAGCATAAAATCAGCGCAGCAATACTATCTTCTACATAGTGTTGCTGCTTTTTATTAAATGCGATTGAAAGAACAATATAAAAGAATAAAAGCTATTCTTTTTCTTTTAAACTCATCGACAACTAAAAGAAACCTTTCGACAAAGAAGAAACAAAACGAACACAGATTGAAGATAATTGCCTTAACAATCTATCTTCAATCTTAGTTGACCTTTAGAATGAACTATAACCTATTTCTAAGCTACCAATCGACACCCTATAAGGCCTCTTTCAAAAATGATATACTTAACTTGATTATTTATCTTTCAACAACTTAGCGTTAGCATCTGTTGGATCCATATCGTAAACCTTTTGCCAGTATGCTTGATAGTTAGCCTTGTCGTTCTTCTTTGTGTAGTAGAATGCAAGATATCTATAAGCTTCTAACAAACAGGCATTGTCGCTTTCGTCTCTGTCAGCCTTAGCTTGTAGAGTGTTAGCCAATGTTTCATAGAAAGGTTTAGCTTGGAAAGTCTTCATATCAGGATCAAGATTTGAGTTGATACGAGCTTGCCATAGTGTTGCAAAGTCTGCAGCTGCAGGATACTTTTTCGCCAAGTTCTTTATATGTTTGAGCAGCCTTTTCGTAAGCAGCTCTTTGTTCGTCACCCTTTGTTTCTTGTGCTTTCTTCAAATAGATACTAGCCAAACCTGCGAAGTTTGCAGCTGTAGGAGCTTTCAAAGTCTTTAGATATTCAGCGTAGTTCTTTGCTGCATTATCGTAATCGCCTTGCTCTTCATATGCTGTAGAGATGTTACTCAAAGCGTCTGCTCTATCGCTTTCGCTCTCAGTATTGTTCTCTAACACTTTCTTAAACATACCTATTGCGTTGCTATAATCTTTCTTTCCAAGATAAGCGTGACCATAATATAGGTAGTCGCTTGCGCTAATCTTAGTGTTTTCGCTCTTGTTAAATAGTGCATCTGCATATTTAAGAGCCTCGTCGAAACGCTTTAAGTTGGTTAAGTTGTAGAACGCAATACGGTTAAGAGCTGCATTCTTTGGGGAATTTGTTTACACCAAATTGAGCTACTTCTAAACTCTTATCGAATTCACCTTGTAAAAAATAGTCAAGTGCGAAAGTAACAAGTTGATAGTCTTCCATCTTGTTTTTGTCTACTTTATTAAAGTATTCGATGGCTTTAGACAAGTTACCTGCCTTGTCATATATCTCTGCAGAGATGATATCTACAGGGTAATCAGGACGTTGTGCACGTAGCTCTTCTAACTTAGCAACAGCTGCAGTTGGACTGGTTTTACTGTTGATTTGAGCATAACGACGGTATCCTTCTGGATTCTTTGGATCGAAATAAGTTGCTTGTTCGAACCAAGAAGAAGCAGCTCCACCATTGTCTTTAGCCACTTCTACATCACCCATAAGAATGTATGAAGCACCATAAGACTTATCTCTATCAATAGCTAACTGTGCATATTTAGCGGCATTGATTGTATCTTTAACATCAAGATATGCTCTACCGATACCAACAAGAACCTCAGGATTCTTTTTGTTAGCTATAAATATTTCCTTAACTTGGCTTTCTGTGTCTGCACCTTTAGCCTTAATAATCTCAGATACTCTTGCAACAACAGCTTTATTGTCTTCTTGAGCATAAACGGTTGTAGTTGCTCCTAAGCTACAACCCCATCATTAAATATTTTATTGATTTCATAATTCGTTGTTTCTATTTGAGATACTGGCTCTTTAGACGTTAAAGAGCATTGCTTAATCTCTAAAAGGGCTTTATCTTTAATTACTCACATTGACGTTTCGAATAGTGATATTGCCCTGAACTGGAAGCAAACCCGATTTTTAATATAATGAGTTGTCCTTTTGGTGAGGCGATAAATTGTGCGAATCCCCATGGTAAACCATTAATAGGATCGTTGATTAACGCATATATTGTGCGCACAAGTGGATAGTTGCCGTTATACAAATAATATTGGAATGGTTTCCAACTATTTTTCTGGTGTGGCATTAGCCAACTTGCTAACCGACATCACTCTAATGTTTTTATTAAAGGTTAAGTTGGTACTATCTCTTCTATCATTCAACCAATTGTTTCCAATGATGCCTATTGCACCAGGATTTTTCTCTACGAAATCAACCACCTCTGCTGTTTTCTTCACTGCCGAAACAGCTGCTGCGGTGATGGGTTTTCCATTAAGTAGAGAATCTTCTACAAAAGCGAACAGAGCTTGATTTATTGTTATCGAACACCAAGGTGATATTTCCACGTGTTGAAGATGGATAGATATCACTCCATTTCTTTGCCGAACCTGTTAGAATTCTTTTTACATCTTGCACGCTGATGCAGGTATCTTGGTTGGCTTTATTCACGATAAGCGCTAAACCATCGTATGCAATAGGCATGCTTTTAGGTGCAAAGTTGCGTTCTTTTAAGTTCTGTTTTTCTTTCTCGGTGAAATCTCTTGCAGCAATAAGCAAATGTGTTTCGCCACGAAGAAAGCATGTTCATACCATCTACCTCGTTACTATATATAGGTGTAACTTTGGCTTTGGGGTAGGTTGCCTCCAAAAGACATCACGTTCTTCTTCGATAATGGGTGAGAAGCTTTCATCTGCAACAAACGACACTGAACCAGACGAATAGGGTGTCTGTTCGTCCGTCTTTTGATTTCTTTTTCCACAAGAGAACAACAGCATTGACGCTGCAACACCCACAAAAAAATACATGTATAGATTCTTTTTATCATAACTTCTCTCATTTTTATTGATCGCCACTTCACTTAATAAGTGAACGATTTTTACTATTATTATTGTGTATTTTGGTCGTAAACTTTTTGTAGCTACACTAATAATCTATAGGTTATAAACCAATTTGATATGCTAATTTACTACTTTTTGCCGAGATAATACAATAAAGCGCAAGAATTTTTAACTTATTTTCACCGCTTAACGATTCTTGAGTTCAAAACGAATTGACTTGCAAATGCCTATTTAAAAGGCTTTCTTTCGTATGAAAAGAAAAAAAGAAAGAAAGGGCGATTTTTATTGTACATCAGCTTATAAGTTATCTTTAAGATACAATGTAAAGAGGAAAGGAGCGATTTTTCTTATTCCTAAAACAATTGTTTTTGTCTTTCAATTGCTATGCTTTTTACAGTCTAATTGCAACGCTTTTACAACACAATAACAATGCTTTTAAACCGCACCTTCAAAACTTCTCTGCTCCACCCTACATTCGCTATCAAAGGAACTTATCGCTCTTTTATCTATCACGACAAAAGAAAAACGGCTAGAGCCTTACAACTCTAGCCGAAGATGAATAAATCAAAACTTTTTATTTGCCACATTTAGCCACAACCACAAATATAGTTATAAAACTTTACAAGACCCTCTTATAAAAGACAACAATTTTCTATTGGTCTGTAACAAGCTACTTTTTGCCCTCAACTGCCATACTGACAAAAAGCCAAAAAGTGATTAGATAGAATAAGAACTAAAAGACTTTATCTTTCTTATCTTGCCTTTTCTTGCCAACTTATAGTCTAAATGTTATAGGCAAACTATATCTAACACGCACTGTGTTTCCACCTTGTTTGCCTGGCGTCCACTTTTGGCATTTCGCTCACAACACGCAATGCTTCTCGGTCGAGATTGGGGTCTACGCTACGCACAAGCTTTGCATTCGAAACTGAACCATCTGGTTCTACGATGAAAGAAACAATAACTCGTCCTTGAATTCCATCTCTTTTAGTGGCTGCAGGATAGTGAGTGTTCTTGCTTAGATAATTCATTAGTTCTGTTACTCCACCTGGATACTCGGGCATATATTCTACAATGTCATACACTTTTCCTGTAAACACCTTTTTAGGAGCTGAGTTTTCGGTTGTTATTTCACCTGTTTCTGTAGTGCTCTTAACTGCTGGCGTTGTCTCTTCTGTCTCACTTGCATGAGTCAAAGAATCGTCACTGATTATACCATTTTCTACTTGTTCTGGTTCATCAAACTTATCTTTAATGTCTTTTATCTTCTTCATACTACAAGAAAATAAGAACATTGATATCGCAACTGCAACTAAAGTTGTAATAATTGTTATTCTTCTCATAAACTATTTCTTATTATTATATTCATTGTTATATATTTAGGATACAACCACTTATCTTTTTCTTGAGCGCTTCTTATAAAAAGAATTTCTAGAATAAAGATTCATTCATTTATTTTTCACTAGGCTTACTCTCTCCTTGTTTAAACTTTATGGGTAAACAATATCTTACTCGAACTGGTATTCCTGCTCTTTTGCCAGGATTCCACTTTGGCATTTGACCTACAAGGCGCAATGCTTCTCTATCAACCATTGGATGTACAGAATGAATAACGGTGGAATCACTAAGTGATCCATCTTTTTCTACAATAAACTTAAGTATAACACGACCCTCTATACCATTTTCCCAAGCAACCGCAGGATATTGAACATTATTATCAATCCATTTATATAGTTCTTCTAGTCCACCAGGAAAAGAAGGCATTTTCGTCTACAAGATCATACACCTTTCCTTTAAACACCTTTTTAGGGAGCAGAGCTTTCGGCTGTTATCTCACCTGCTTTGCTAGTGCTTTTAACTGCTGGCGTTGTCTCTTCTGTCTCACTTGCATAAGCAAAAAGAATCATCACTATTACACCATTCTCTACTTGCTCTGAGTCATCAAACTTATCTTTAATGTTGTCTATCTTCTTCATACTACTAAAAAAATAAGAGCGTTGTCAAAGCAAGACCAATAAGAACAAGGGTGTGATTAAATCTTTTTCATAAATGGATTTTATTTTATATTATCGCATTTACATTGATGATGAGATATTTCTTACTCTGTTTTATCGCTAATCGATCATAATGGGAAGCAATAAGGGTTGAAGTATGGATATTTCTCGCTCATCTTCTATTATTCCAGAATAAACTTTTATTGGCAAATGATACTTAAAACGAACTGTGCTTCCATCGTGTTTACCTGGCTTCCACTTTGGCATTTAGCGTACAACACGCAACGCTTCTTGTGCCTATATATTTCTCTGTATTATTGTAACTTGAATATTACAGGCACATTGTACTTAACACGTACAGCGACACCATTTTTGTTTACCGGTATCCACTTAGGCATTTGACGTACAACACGCAACGCTTCTTGATCGATACAGGGATCTACGCTACGCACTGGCTTTTGCATTCGAAACGGAACCATCGGGTTCTACAGAAAGCTACAATAACAGTTCCTTCAATACAACTCTCTATAGCAATTGCAGGATATTGAACATGACTACTAAGCCACTTCATTAACTCTGCAGCTCCACCTGGAAATGAAGGCATTTGCTCTACAATGTCATACACTTTTCCTGTAAACTCCTTTTTAGAAGTAGAGCTTTCGGCTGTTATCTTACCTGTTTTGGTAGTGCTCTTAACTGCTGGCGTTGTCTCTTCTGTATCACTTACATGAGCCAAAAGAATCGCCACCTATCACACCATTTTTCGACTTGCTCTGACTCATCAAACTTATCTTTAATGTCTTTTTATCTTCTTCATACTACAAGAAAATAAGAGGGTTGTCAAAAGCAAGGCCAATAAGAACAAGAATGTGATTAGATCTTTTTCATAAATGGACTTTACTTTATATTATTACTTTTTACATTGATGGTGAGAGATATTTCTTACTCTGTTCTATAGCAACTAGACCATAATAGGAAGCAACAAGGGTTGAAGTATGGATATTTCTCGTTCATATTCTACTATTCAAGCATAAACTTTATTGGCAAATGAAACTTAACACGAACTGTGCTTCCATCCTGTTTACCTGGCTTCCACTTTGGCATTTGGCGTACAACACGCAACGCTTCTTGGTCGAGATCAGTATCTACACTACGCACAATTTCTACATTCGAAAACGGACCCATTTGGTTCTACAATGAAAGAAACGATAACTCGCCCTTCAATACCAGCTTTTTGAGCGGCTGCAGGATAGCGAGTGTTCGTACGTAGATAATTCATTAACGTTGTGAGTCCACCAGGATATTCTGGCATTTGCTCTACAATTTCATATACTTTTCCTGTAAACTCCTTCTTAGAGACTGACTTTTCAGCTCTTGTTTCTGCTGATTCAGTATTGCTGTTAGCGGTTGATGTTGCATCTTCTCTCTCACTTTCGCCACAAGAAAATAAAAGCATTATCAAAGCAACACTGGTTAAAAATAAGGCTATAATTTATTCTCTTCATAAATGGATTTTTATTTTTGTATTATCGCTTTTATATTGATGCTGAAAGATGTTTCTAACCTATCCTATTACTCCCCCATCATAATGGGAAGCAAGGAAAATTGGCGTTATTGAGATTTCTCATTAATAGTCTATTTTTTCAGCGTAAATGTTATGGGCAAACGATATTTCACTCGCATTGCAACTCCATTTTTGCGTGCCTGGCTTCCACTTTGGCATTTTATTCACAATTCGTAATGCTCTTGATCAAGACTTGGATCTACTCCCCAACTAACCTCTGCATTTGAAATTGAACTGTCTTTTTCTAACAATGAAAACAACAAGTACTTGTCCTTCTATTCCATTATTTTTAGCATAGGAAGGATATTTCATATTCTTTTTAATCCACTCCCTTAGCTTGGCATCACCACCAGGAAATGAGGGAAGTTCATCGTCTATATTAGTACTTTTCTCTTTATCGTCCTGTGTAACCAACTGAGATTCGGTCTGCATATTCAGGTTTTTACGACTATAAAGAGATGTCTGTTTCTGCCTCACTCTCACAATTAGACACCACCAAAAGAATGTTCTCATTGCATTACATCATGCAGAGGTTCTGCTGTTACACGGCTCTTGTTATCTGCCGAAAACATTGCTAGGGGTGGCAAGAACGAAAAGTGTAAGAATAAATATATTTTTGTTCATATCTTGTTTGCCGTTTATTTGTGTCTGTTTTACTATCGAGATGAAACGTGCTCGCAATCCTATAATAATGCATAGGAAAGGGATTAAGCACTATAACAATTTGAGGTATAAGTAGTTTAAGGTGCTATTTTATTGTGCTAAATTAATGCTTTTTGCGTAAAGATGCAATCATTTATTCACTTTTTATGTTTTATAACTTATAAAACATAAAATTTTAATTTTAAAAAGAAGTCATAACTTAGGGTTGGCTTCTGGCATTTAAAGATGAAAAGAATGTCTGCCTCTCTTTTTCTGTTCCACAATGCTCTCAGCTATCAATTCAAAACATAAATGAATCATAAGAACAACAATAGAATATGGGAAAAGAGTGGTAAAAGAACAGAAAAATGCTCTTCCTCTTTTCTAATTTCATTATTCTCTGATATAAGAATGAAGTATAGGACTATGCCAATATCGAAGATTTTTCAAATAAAAAGGAAAAGTATCAAGCAGGAGTTTGTTTCCAAAAATGGGAAACAAAAAGTATAAAAAGAAATAAGGACAAAGAATTAAACCTTTGCCCTTATATTTCTATATTATTGTAACTCTGAATGTTACAGGCACATTGTACTTTAACACGCATAGCGGCACCATTTTGTTTACCTGGTATCCACTTGGGCATTTGACGTACAACACGTGCTGCTTCTTTATCAAGTGATGGGTCTACAGAGCGAACTACTGTAACGTCTGTAACTGATCCGTCTTTTTCTACAACGAAAGCAACGATAACACGTCCTTGAACACCATTCTCTTGAGCGATTGCAGGATATTGAACATGGCTACCAAGCCACTTCATTAACTCTGCAGGTCCACCTGGGAATGAAGGCATTTGTTCTACGATATCGAACACCTTGTTTTCTTCTACGTGCTTAGGAGGTTCTGGTTGTGCAATCACTTCTTTAGCTTTTAGCACAGTACCACCATCTTCGTCGTTACCTTTCACATTGAAAGAACCAATCGCAGTCTTAGTATTCATCAACTCGTTCTGCGTCTTTATTTTCTTCTTCAGGCTTAACTTCTGCGTCCTTCTTGATCACAGGAGGGTGAACTTAATAGAAGATTTCACTTTCTCAACAACCTGTTCTTGCTCTTGAACTTTTGGTTTTACCTTTTGTTCAACCTTAGCTTCTTCTTTAGGTTGGTTCAATTGTGAAAAGTTGGTTCACTTCTGTGACATCGAATTTTGCAGCTCTTTCGTCTGCCATCTTCTTCAATGCTAAACCAGCAAATATGAGAATAGCAAGAATAATAACGGCAATAATAGAGATGATGTTACGTTTAGTTGTGCCTTTACGCAACTGATAAGCACCATAAGCCTGGTTCTTACCTTCGAACACCAAGTCGGTCCATTCACCTGAAACTAAATCTATTTTTGACATTTGTTTTCAGTTTTAAATTGTTAATTACATGTACCGATTAATTATTGGATATTGGCTTTCTCACAATTGAAGATCCTTATCACTTAACTTATCGATAACGTACTTACCTATGCCGTTAATTTGCATCTCATCTAGAGCATCAACCATGTTCTTGTATTTAGCGTCATCGGTTGATTTGATAACGATTGTCATTGTAGAAATCTTACCACCATCAATCTCGCCGGCCTTAATCTTACCTAATTCTGCATTATAAATAGAATCGGTATATTTCTTTGGGTCAGCTAAACGCTTCTTATCAAGAGCTTCTTTGGCTGTCAAAACCTGCAATACAGGTTGTGTTCCATCTTCTGTAACGTGAGTTCTTAACACCTTACGAATACCATCTTTGCTCCAGTCTGTTAGCTTTAAACATGAAGGATCATCATACTTTGGAATACCTTTTAATATAATAAAGCTTATTATCTTTTAGCTAGATATAATGTAATTGTGTAAGATTCCTTACTTTACAGATTTGTCTGCATGTCATTTACATTCTTGTCGTTACTGAGCATACTTAACTCCATTGATTGGGGTTTTGCCAATGACGTACAGACCATAAAGAAAGTGATCAAAAAGCATCATCATGTCCACCATCGGTGTAAAGTCTACACGGGTGCTCATCTTTTTCTGCTTGCCACCTTTGCCTTCGCTTAAATCTACATCCATTGTTAATCCTCCTGTGTTTTTAATGAAGTTATAAGATAGTAACGATTCTCTTGCATGTCTTGGAAGTTCAGACATCACCTTCTTGATTACTTTATAAGGAGTTCCTTCGTCAGCTTTAATCGCAAGTTTAATGTCTTTATTGACATTCTTTGCAGACTTAACCCAAAGTTGAATTCACTCATTTTGCCATCAATACTATCTGTAGAGTTCTTGTCCACTGATTTCCTTAGCCATATCTGCTTTTCATCAAGATTTAGATAAGCGCTAAGTTTATCCATTGGAACACCCCACATAGGATCTTTCTGGAACTTCTCTTGCTGTTTACCAGTAAGAGACACACCGAATGTACCTGTCATATCTGAGAGTACTTCAGCAACCTGAAGTTGGTTGTCCATGCTCATAAACACTTTTACCTTGCTTATCGACAAGGATGTTTAGAACATCTTTCTCAGGTACTTTGATCTCAGAAACCGAGTTAGGCGTAAGCACTTTCACTGGTTCATTCTTTACGAATGTTGATGTCAACATAAAGAATGTAAGCAAAAGCACCATCACGTCCGACATCGGAGTCATGTCGATCCAAGTGGATTGCTTTTTAATTTTTACTTTACCCATAATGATAAATGTTTTAAAGGGTTAGCAAAAATTAAGCTTCTGTGTGGTTAGCTTCAAATGTCTGAGCAATAGAATAACCAACCTCATCAAGAGCGTATGTCAACTTATCAATCTTGTTTGTGAAAGTGTTGTAAGAAACAACAGCAAACCAAGATGTTACGATACCAGACGCAGTGTTAACCAACGCTTCAGAAATACCTTCTGACAAAGCCAAAGAGTCACCACCACCACCAGCTGCAAGCGCTGCAGAACGAACGGATCATACCAATAACGGTACCAAGAAGACCGGTAGTGTACCCAATGTTACGATAGAAGCGATAATTGGAAGGTTCATTTGCAATGTAGGTATTTCCACTGAGTTGCTTCTTCGTGAGCTTGTTGAATCTTAGAAAACCTTTTTGGCTTAGTTTTAAACCTTTAGAGTTTTCCATTTCTTTGTAAGCATTCAAAGATGCAGAAACAACGTTAGCTACAGAACCTTTTGCTTGTTGCAAAGGTCTTGTGCTTTTAGCGAAGTCGTTTGCATTCAACGCTGCTTTGATGTTTGCAACGAATTTAGAAAGAGAACCTTACCAAATGCTGTGTTAAGAGCCAACCAACGCTCAACAGAAAGAGCTAATACAGTAAGCAATAGACTTGGATGATAGGCACGATAAATCCACCTTTGTACATCAAACCTGAGATATTACCTTCTTTTACTGCTGCAGTAGGATCGTTATTAACGAAGTTGTCTGGGTTACCCAATACAAACTTGAAAAATACATACTGCAATAATGAAACATACAACGATCACCCAGAACGCTGCTCTGATTCCTTGAAAGCCCTGTGATTTCTTTGGGCTGGCTGCTTGTTTTGTTGTTGCCATAATTTTTGAGTTACTTTAGTTATTAATAATTTTAATTGTTATTATTCATCATTTATGTTTTTCTTAAGACAGATGTTTTATTGATATTAATCAAACTTAGTCCGTCAAAAGAATAACGCAAAGATAATTATTTTATGCAGAAACACAGCGGTCATTAAGAAGTTTTAACGGCATTACGATATATTTCTCCGTTCTTTCTTCTTTTTGCCACCGTTTTTCTATTTTACTATTGTAGCCAGCCAAAGCCACCTTTATATTCTATTAAGAGCTTCGGTTATTGTTTTATCATCTGTTGCGTAGCTCATTCTGAAATAACCAGGAGCTCCAAAGGCATCTCCACTCACTGTTGCCACATGTCCTTCTTCAAGCAAGTACATAGCAAAGTCGGTCGAGTTAGAGATTTTATATTTGCCATATTCCTTTCCAAAGAATGAAGAACATTTAGGGAAGAGATAGAATGCGCCTTCAGGAACATTCACTTCTAATCCTGGAATATCTTTTTGCAAGCTTTACAATTAGATTTCTTCTGCGTTCAAAACCAAGCGCATATCTTCTACACATTGTTGACTTCCAGTGTAAAGCAGCCTCTGCAGCCTTTTTGACTTTACAGAGCAAGGACCACTTGTATATTGTCCTTGTAGCTTGTTACAACCTTTTTGCAATCCATTCAGGAGCAGCCAAGAAACCAATTCTCCAACCAGTCATTGCATAAGCTTTCGATACACCATTAATAATAATAGTACGTTCTCTCATTCCTGGGAACTGCGCAATTGATTCGTGATTGCCTATATAACTAATGTGTCTGTAGATCTCATCAGACACAACATAAAGGTTTTCGTGCTTCTTAATCACCTGTGCTAAAAGCTTCGAGTTCATCTTTAGAATAAAACTGAACCTGTTGGATTACTTGGAGAACACAATATCAACATACGTGTTTTCTCAGTAATAGCATTTTCTAATTGTTCTGGAGTGATTTTGAAGTTTGTTGAAAGATCAGTATCAATATACACCGACTTTTCCACCTGCAATCTCAACCATTTCAGGATAGCTCACCCTAATATGGAGCAGGAATAATAACCTCTTCACTCTGGGTTCACTCAATGCAAGAACTGCATTACACACATTGTTTTTGCCCCGTTTGATACAGAAATTTCAGTAACGCCATATTCTAAAATGATTTTCGTTTCTTAGCTTTTTCAACAATTGCTTTTACGAAGATCTCACATAGCCAGGAACAGGAGAATAGCGAGAGAGTTATCAGTTCATCGCTTTCTTTGCTGCTTCTTTAATATGGTCGGGGGAGTATTAAAATCAGGTTCGCTAACACTCATATTAATGACATCAATGCCATTAGCTTTCATTTCATTACTTTTTGAGACATGGCAAGTGTTGCCGAAGGAGACAGTCTTTTTAAACAATCTGATAATTGTGTCATTATTTTAATGATTATAAATTAATACCGCAACAAAAGTAATAAAATAATTTGTTATTTAAGATAAAAAGGTAAAACTTTTAATTTTTACAAGATAAAAAATATGCAATTTGTAAGAGATTGTTCTCAAAAGCAAACTGCATATCTTTGAGTTGTGCAAAGAAGCAACTTTTCTTCTTCACCTAATTCTATATATAGGCATTGATATAAGACGAGTGTCTTATGCCTCTTTTTCTCTTATTCTAACGAAAGAGTGTGACCCATACGGTCTTTTTTGGTCTTCAAATACTTGTAGTCGTATTTGGTTGGAGCAATTTCAATTGGCACATTTCTCTACGATTTCAAGTCCATAAGCCTCAAACCAACTCGTTTAGTAGGATTATTGGTTATCAAGCGCATTTTATGTATTCCTAAGTGACGCAACATTTTGCGCTCCATAGCCATAATCTCTTTCGTCGGGTTTGAATCCTAAGTGAACGTTAGCCTCAACAGTATCCATTCCTTCTTCTTGTAGTTTATAAGCCGCCATCTTGTTCATTAGGCCTATACCTCTACCCTCTTGTTGGATATAAACAATCACACCTTTGCCTTCTTTCTCAATCATTTGCATTGCTTTTGTAGCTGTTCGCCACAATCGCAACGCTGACTGCCTAAGATGTCGTCCTGTTGCACATGACGAGTGCATAGAACCAAAATACAGGTTCATCTTTCCATTCACTCTTTCACTAAGGCAAGATGCTCCACCCCGTTTGTTTTTTGGCGGAAAGGAATGATACTAAAGTGTCCATATTCTGTTGGCATATCAGCTTTACGCCCACTTCAATAGCAGACTCTTTCCTTCAAGCGATAAGCACAAGGTCTTTAATGGTACAATTTTATCCCATTCTTGTGCCATCTTAATCAAGTCTGGCATTCTTGCCATGGTACCATCTTCATTCATGATTTCCATTAGCGCTCCAGCAGGATACAAACCAGCAATATTACATAGGTCGATAGCTGCTTCTGTGTCCACTTCTGCGCAAAACGCCATTTTCTTGAGCATATAAAGGATTGATGTGACCTGGTCGTCCGAATGTTTCAGGAGTTGAGTTAGATCTGCTAAAGCTTTTAATTGTTGCCGCTCTGTCATTTGCCGACACACCTGTTGAGCAGCCTCTAACTTATCTACAGTTTACAGTAAATGGAGTTCCAAGCATCGAAGTATTATCATTTACTTGGCGAGGAAGATCAAGTTCTTTGCAACGTTCCATAGTAATGGGCACACATAGCAACTCCTCTTGCGTTTTTCAACATAAAATTCACCTTTTCAGGTGTTTATCATTTCTGCAGCAATAATCAAGTCACCTTCATTTTCACGGTCTTCATCATCCACCACAATAACAAACCTTCCTCTTTAAAGTCTTTTATGGCTTCTTCTATACTGCTTATCTTAAATTCTTCTTTTTCCATATTATAATTATGTTCCTTTACGTTTTTATTTTTGTTGAATATTATCTATTTCGTCTACAATTAGCTTGTTTGTTACTATCAGTTTTTTGATGTCGTTCGCCAATCGCAATCTAAATCGCCACATTCTGATATAAAGAATAATTCCAAGAGGGAAACAAATAGCTGCCAACACGTTGTATCTCTTTCTATCAAAAGGACGTGTATGAGCCTTGCCGACAATATTGAAGCCGATTTAGATAAGCTGATTATTCTCGAACTGCGGGTATTTACAAATCTTTTGCATCAACCTCTTCCAATTGCTCACCAATCGTTCAATTTCGTGATCGTCTTGGTATTTAAAGAACACTTTTAATAGGATTGGGCAGACGGAGCAATTTCTTTCTTTTCAAATAGTCGTCAAACAAGCCGTCTAAATATCTTAGTTTCTCTTTAGATTCATCGTAATGAGGTGGATAAATCACCACTTCTTTCAAAGCAAGGTAGGCGTTTGAGGCGCAAGCCCAATAGCTTTGTAAAGAACACTCGATAGGCATCCATATTGAATACCACTGAGTCGTTATTGGCTTTATAGGTCACAAACACTGCAATAGGCGTCACTACCATCATTGCGTTGCGTTTTTCCAAACCATATTGCCCATATTCCTTCACGAGCCAGTGCGATAGCCCGAGTTATCTAATATATAGTAGTAATGAACACCAACACCGATACAATGATCGGAATACTCAAGCCTCCTTTTCGGATAATAGCTCCCAGTGGGGCACCAATAAAGAAGAAAAGCAAGCAAGATAGTGCCAATGTTATTTTGTTATAAGCCTCTATCCAGTGGAAACGTATCGCCACGTCGCCATCAACGGTCAGCATACACGATAGTCTAACTCACTAATGTCTCTTTTGTATGTTGGCTACTGCACTGCTCACAACCTGTTGTTTCTGTGTAGCTCGACAATTTACTATAATCTGTTTCGACATCGAATGTCTGTTTTAACGATGCTCGTTTGGTTTCTAATCGCAACGAGTCACGACTTGTTTTTACTTTTGCAGGATTGTATAAATACGACAATTCTAAAGTTCACATTTTCTACACTATCATAATAGTGGTTCAACGAGTCTAACGAATGCCAACATAACCCATACTCTTGCTCTTTGCACTTCCATTTAACAAAGAAGCGTCGGTCAAGCTAAATCCATCATCAAAAGGAATAACAATCTTTTTATCCACAAAAAGTTTCACGACGATACAGGCACTGCCGCTGTGCTTGTGAACCTGAGATTGCATATTCTCGAACCATTCACCGCTCCAAAGTGACAAAAAGGAGATGTTTTTCTGTCGGCAGTAGACTGCAACATGCCCGAGTCGGCTAAGATAATGGCTTGGTCTTCATAACTTCCGTCATGCGATAAACTGCGATTCCATATAGCTTTCCTGTTTCATTATCTTTCTTTTGCACATAGATGTTGCTGTTAGGAATACCATCACAGAACACACCCACAGGTATTTGGGTTTCAGGACTCTTTTATCTCTCATCGACAATATCAGCTGCGCTAATTTCAAATTGGCAGTAGGACCGATATTGTTTTGGAAATAAAATGAGGCAAAAGCAATCATGATGGGTAATGGCGATAAGACCTCTAAACGATTGGCATGAGCGATATACCCGCTGCCTTAATGGCCGTTAGCTCACTGCTTTCACCTAAGTCCCATAGGTACAGCGATGATAACAAAATGGCAGGGGCAAGCGCTTGTGGAACGAGCATCAATCCCATGTACCAAAAGAACTCGTGCAAGCATGTCCATGGTAAGGCCCTTTCCTATCAAATCGTCAATATAACGCCATAGGAATTGATCATTAGCACAAACTGACAACAAAGAATGTACCAATAAAAGCATTCCAAATTGCTTTTGACAATAATATATATCTAGTTTCTTTATTCTAAACATTACACTTACTATTGCTTTTATTCAAAGCCTATAATAGGCTACAAATTTGGTATAAAAACGACATTTGCCGTGCTTTATCTCACTTCCACACTTATTTAGTTTTTATGTTCATCAATATTGAAGTGCATCGCAACAACATTTTAGGCAAGCAGAAAGAAGACAACATATCTACAAGAAAATTGCCCTTTGTTGCATATTTCTACACATCAAAAAGCAATCTTTTCTGTTCGTATTATCAAAGTAAGGCGAAGCTTTTCTTTTATTTTATGCTTACAGAAATAAGGCTTTTCTATCAGCTAAACCCAATTCGATGATATATTTCTGTGGATTAGGCTTTTGCATATTTCAACTGAAAAGCCCATAGGACAGCCATTTTTATTGGGCATTCTTTCATCGAAAGTACACCATTCGAACACCATTTTCGAAACATACACATTATTGTAAGATAGCTTGCAGAATGTTTTTCCATCTACAACAAGTTCTTTTATCTTCTGTCCTTTCACCAAAGCAGTATCTATCACCGCCTTATTTGTTGCACGCTCAATAACTCTTATAGTGCACAACATCTAATTCATTACTTCGCAAGTAAGGCATCTATTCCACCTTCAGTACCAAAGTCGATCACATCTTTATTCACAGAAAGTTTTTCTTTAAAGTCTAGCATCGCATGCTGATAAAAAGTATGCAACAAACGCCATTAAAGTAAAAGGCAACCACTTTAAAATTTTTCATAGTTCCATCTTTGTAGTTGTTAAATCTGCACTCACAATTATTCTCCACTACACAACATTATAATAAACAAATCCAACTTGTTCAATTCGCAACAAGTTAGACATCCGTTTTTGGCTTTTTTATTGTGTTATCCGATTGAATGAATTATTTTCACGGGCAACAAAAAGTAAAAATTGATGAGGGCAAACTACTTATAAAAACGACAAGTAGCACTCAAACGAGGGTAAAAGATGCTATGGATATAAAGAAAACGCCCAAGAAATAAATCTTAAGCGTTTTGTTTGCGTTGTAAGTGGGAAACTGATTGAACCGGTGACCTCATGATTATGAATCATGCGCTCTAACCAGCTGAGCTATCCCGCCATTAGCCGTTAAAAAGCGTTGCAAAGGTAATACATTGTTTTTAATCTCACAAATATATATTATTTTTCTGCTTTTTGTTCATTCCTCTTGCATTTAAGCGCACCGCAACTGCTCTGCAAAAAGCTATGTTTTTAGAGCGTAAAAGCATTGACTTTACAGCTAAAAGCTATGCTTTTGAAACGTAACAATAATGCTATTGCGACGCCATGCGTAAGTAGTTAGAAATCAAACTATTTATTAGAAGAAAAACAACTGCTATTTTTACACAAAAGAGATGCAGTTGTTCTGACTTAAGAGAGAAGGAAATAATCTTTAGTTCTCTATTGTTTGAATTCTTCTTTATTGATTACTTTTTCTCAAAACAGTAATGAATAAAAGTTCAAACAGAAAACCAAAGAGAGTATTTTATTTAGTTACTATCAATAAGATGTATTCTTAATGGCACACAACATTGCTAAGCGACACCTCATTTACTTGTAATAATTTCACCTTTTAAGATTCAACCATACTACCTTCTTTCTTTGCTTCTACCACCTCAAATAGAGGGTTTAAGAAGTAAGCATCAAGGTCTGAACCTCTATTAGATGCAGCTTTCCACACTGGAGCGAGGTACTTCCATTACTCATACGCACTTCTTCTCTTTCTAAGTCTAAGTAACCATAAAGCCTTTTTCAAGCTAAAATGCACATTTTTAATCCAGTTTTGAATTGAAGAGTTTTCACTTTTGCAAGTAAAATCGCCATCAGCAGAAGAGCGAAAAGCGTTTTCCCCACATAGGCACCAAGGTCTGCGTAGTTGTAGATAATCCCAACTCTGCTGCAAGTGCACCTCAATGGTTTAAAAGCTTCAATTTCTTTTGGTAACTCTAAGCAAAAACATTCTCATTACCACTTTTTATTTTGGAGTTCGATGGTTACAGAAAGTGTGTTTTGAGAATCGCTTTTGTTTACCGATTTGATGATAGGAGCAAACGCATCGCTATCATAATCAAAGAAACCAGCATAGAACACAGCTGCATTTTCGTAAACACCACGCATATAATACTCTGCAGCTACTCAATTGTAGCTTCGATGCATAATAAGCGCTTTTTATCGAAAGATAAAGTGGGTTGAGCATGAGACTCCAGAACCAACATAGCCTTTATTTCCGTTATAAGTAACCACAATGTAAGTGTACCAGTACTTCTACCACTTTTTAAACTCAAAATTACTTATCTGCAATTTTGCAAGGTCTTTGGCAGTGTACTTATAAAACATTTTTGTGAGTTTTAGCTCTAAAACAGTGAAGTCTACAAATTGTGAAAGATATTCAGCTGTGTACTTTTTGTTTTTCTTTAAACGATAAAGTGTATCGAAATCAAATTGAGTTTGATAATCAACTCCTGCTTTCCATTGAACAGAAAGGCGGTGCGACATATCATAATCTGATGGTTTCTTTTGAAACCTGCATAAGTGATGGTGTAGAAAATGGTTTGTTTTTGCACTTTTCCCGACACTAAAACTGAAAGTTCCTTCATGCGATTGCTGCCTCTTGAATAGAGATTGAAAGCACTTGATGGTCTTTTGCATTAACAGTCTTTTGCACTTGTTTGCGCTATTAGCGACTCTACTGCCTGACAAACATACTTTGTTTTATCGAGATTAGAAATAACTAACAAGGTCGTTATCTGTAACTTTATATCTTCATTGGTTGGATTTGGGGTGTAGGAATAGGGTCATTTCCAGACGAACTACCGCCACATGACGCTACAATAAGCCCTACTATCATTGTTATCCAAATTTTCTTCATTCCTAACTTCTCTTGCAATCTGTTTTATATACAATCCTTCTTTCAAGTCTCTTTCTACACTACTCCATCTTGATAGTCAACACTTTTTCAGATTTAAAGAAGCGCTGCAAAGGTAATAAAAATAATTGAATTTTGAGGTAAGCAATGTAAAACAACCCTAAAAACAATAAAATTGCACATATTACCCACGAAACAACACTACATTAAAAAGCGGGCAACAATCACGAAAGGAAAAAGAGAGTTAAAATTGAAAAATTTCACCTTTAACGAATTGAAAAGTATCATTTTTAAGGCATAAAAATATAAAAACACACGAAAAAAGGAGGGGCATTTCTGCTTATTTTTATACCTTTGCAGCATTAATCACATAATTAATAATAACAATGCCCGAAACAAAACAAATTAAAACCGCATTGATATCGGTTTTTCACAAAGATGGTTTAGACGAGTTGCTTGCTACATTGCACGCTCAAGGAGTTAAGTTTTTATCTCAGGAGGTACTCAACAATTTATCGAATCGTTAGGGCTACATGAATGCCAAAAGGTAGAAAGTGTAACCTCATATCCTTCAATATTAGGAGGTCGTGTTAAAACTCTTCACCCTAAAATATTCGGCGGAATATTGTCACGTCGTGAACATGAGGGCGACAAAAAAGAAGTGATCGAATACGAAATACCTGCTATCGACCTTGTAGTGGTAGACCTTTACCCATTTGAAAAGACTGTCGAAAGTGACGCATCTTCAGCAGATATCATCGAAAAGATTGATATCGGAGGTATCTCTCTCATTCGTGCTGCAGCTAAAAACTTTTTAATGATGTGGTTTATTATTCCAAGTAAAGAAGAATACAGCATACTACTCGATATTTTGAAAGAGAATGGTGCTCAAACCACACTTGCACAACGCCAAATGTTTGCAACACGTGCTTTTGGTGTTAGTAGTCATTACGACACAGCAATACATAGCTGGTTTTCTTCACAAAAATAGAATATCAAAGAACTGTTATTGAGGTTTGATTGCCTTTTAATCACATGAAGCTACAAACCGATAAACAACAAGTTAAAAAGAAATAGAATATGGGATTTTTTCATTTTATCCAAGAAATTGCAATGGACTTAGGTACAGCTAATACCATTATCATCAGCGATGATAAGATAGTTGTAGACGAACCTTCGGTTGTTGCACTTGACAGAACAAACAACAAGATGATAGCTGTGGGTGAGAAAGCTAAGCTCATGTATGAAAAGACACATGACAACATCCGCACTATACGTCCTCTTCGTGATGGAGTTATTGCTGACTTCACTGCTTGCGAGCAAATGATGAGAGGCTTAATTAAAATGGTTCACAGTGGAAGTAGATTATTCTCTCCTTCTCTAAGAATGGTTATTGGTGTTCCTTCAGGCTCTACTGAGGTGGAACTTCGTGCCGTTAGAGACTCTCGCAGAACATGCAGATGGACGTGATGTTTATCTTATCTTCGAACCAATGGCAGCTGCACTAGGTATCGGTATCGACGTAGAGGCACCCGAAGGCAACATGATTGTTGACATTGGTGGTGGTAGTACTGAGATTGCTGTTATCTCTTTAGGTGGTATTGAGCAACAACTCGATCCGAATTGCAGGAGATGACCTTACAGCAGATATTCAAGAATACATGAGTAGACAACACAATGTGCGTGTAAGTGAAAGAATGGCAGAGTCAGATTAAGATACATGTAGGTTCTGCTCTTACCGACTTGGGTGACGAAGCACCTGAAGATTACATCGTACATGGTCCTAATCGTATCACAGCTCTACCAATGGAGGTTCCTGTTTGCTATCAAGAAATTGCGCATTGCTTAGATAAAACAGTGGCAAAGATTGAGAATGCGGTGCTAAGTGCATTGGAAAACACTCCTCCTGAACTATATGCTGACATCGTAAAGAATGGTATCTACCTAAGTGGTGGTGGTGCTTTACTTCGTGGTTTAGACAAACGTTTACAAGATAAGATTAACATTCCATTCCATATTGCAGAAGATCCACTTCACAGTGTGGCTAAAGGTGCGGGCATTGCATTGAAGAATGTTGATCGCTTCTCATTCTTGATGCGTTAAGAACAAAGCCTGAGAAAAGCCTTTTAGAGTTTCTATCTAAATATAATCATTGGTTTTGTTTTGTTGTCTTAGAAAATCATTAGTATCGCACTTTTATTTCAATACAACAGCTATCAAGGTAGTGTTTGGTTCACATCTGCCAACAGTGTCGCTGGAAGAGTGTACGAGTTGAGCGCAGAAGTGGAGAAGTATTTCTCGCTTGTAGATGTGAATCAACAACTAAGTTTGCGCAATATTGAGCTCGAACGACAAAACAAACGTGCTCGACCAACGCATTCTTAACACTACAAAGGATAGCTCTAACATCATAGTCGATAACAAAGAGTTATTCAATGGCTTTCAAATCATACCCGCAAAGGTAGTTACCAACTCGGTAAATGAAAGCGATAACCTTATAACTCTCGACAAAGGACGAGTTGATGGCATTACTCCGTAACATGGGAGTAGTGAGTGGTTTGGGTGTAGGCATCGTTTACATGGTTTCAGAACACTATTCTATCGTGTTATCGGTGCTTAACTCGAAATCAAACATTAGCTGTACGATTAAAAATAAAGGCTATTTAGGATACTTACATTGGAACAAAGGAGCAAGCGATTTTTGCCTTTTTAGATGATATTCCACGTCATGCTCGACTCAATAAGAACGACGAAATCGTTACAAGTGGATATTCTTCAATATTCCCACAGGGCATAACTGTTGGTAAAAGTAACCAATGCTATCACAACTCAGCAGACGGTTTATCCTATCGCTTAAAAGGTGAAATTAGCAACCAATTTCAGTACGCTTCAGATGTATTCATCATTAACAATGCCCCAATGCAGGAGCGCATTGAACTGATGAGGGCTGCTCAAGACTCATTCAAGATAACGAATAAAATAAATAAAGATAGCATTCAGGCTATAACCAGCAAGAAAAGGACGCATATTCTTTTTCTTGTTGGTTTCTAATTAGATTGAAATATCTAGGCAAACACCAGCATAAAGGGAAGAAAAGAAATAATGACTTCAAAACACTTAAAAAGTATTTTTATGGTATGTACTATTACTTCTTTGCTACAGTATTAGTGCTTAATCATATTCATTTATTTCTAATGCGCTACACCTTTATTATATATATATATGGTGATTGGAATACGTCGTAATATTCCAAAATGGCTTTCTTTAACTGCTGCTTTCATAACAGGTTTGATCGTGAGACATATTTGCAAACACTCCAGGAGTGGCGGCTGCATCAATGACTTTCATTGCTCTTATACAGCCATATCTCGCTTATTGTTTTATGAACCGTGAGAGTCCCGAGGATTTAAAGCCTACTCTAGAACCTTAGGATTTGCCTGTTTTCATCTATTTTGCATTACCATTAATACTCATTTTCTGTCTACTCTTCTCTACATTAGAGACCTTTAACTCTTTAATTGGTCTGCGATGGCTCGAGTGTATCGGTGGAAGTACATTGTTAACATTGATACTTATTCTTGCAATTGAAAACATAAGAAAGAACAATGGTTGATTATAATCTCGAAAAAGACGTTTTATTATAGGTGGAATTGCGATGGGAATTGTTATAATTTACATCGTAAGGCTCTTCACTTTGCAGTTATTAAGCGACGATTATAAGAAAAAGTGCCGACAGTAATGCATTCCTAAAGAAAGTTGATTTCCTTCGTGGCGTGATATACGACCGCTCTGAAAGCTTCTTGCTTTATAACCAGCCATCTTTACGACATCATGGTAGTGATGAATGAAGAAAGTGGAAGGCTCGATACTGCAGAGTTTTGTAATGCCATTGGTATTACAAAAGAGTTCTTCATAAAACGTATGAAGGACATAAAAGACTGCTCAAAAACCCTGGTTACTCTCGTTTCTACAGTAATTGTTCATGAGTCAGATCTCAGATAAAGAGTTTAGTGTATTCCAGAGAGCGCATGTTTAGATTCCCAGGATTCTACATTCAAAAGCGAAGTGTACGCCTTTATCAATACCTTTACGCAGCTCATGTTTTTGGGAGATGTAGAGAGCGTCTCCAAGTGATATCGAATCAGACGATATATCAACCAGGTGACTACATGGGAAAGCTCGGTGTGGAGCGTTCTTATGAGAAACAGCTACGTGGAGAGAAAGAGTTCAAATCCTATTGCGTGATGCTCATGCAGCTGGAAATTCAGGGTAGTTATCAACACGAAAGCTCGATCATAAAACCCGTTGCAGGTAAAGATTTGACCCTAGTATAGACCTTCAGCCAAGCTTTGGTGTGAAAGATTGTTGGAAGGAAAGATTGAAGCATCGTAGCCTCTTGAGCCTTCATGCAGGCGAAGTGCTATGTATGGTATCTTCACCAACATACGATCCCTCGACTAATGGTGGGCAAAGCAACGTGGTAAGAACAACCTGCTTTTATCTCGAAACGATGAAACCCTTCTAAACAGAAGTATTATGGGTCAATATCCACCCTGGTTCAACCTTCAAAAACATCGCAAGCTCTCACCTATTTAACGAAGGAATCCTCACTCCTACAAACCATGTTAAGCTGTCATCACGGCTTTTATTATAAAGGACTTCACGTTGGTTGCCACGCACACTCATCGCCTTTGGCTGTAACCGAAGCTCTGAGTACATCATGTAATGCCTACTTTTTGCTGGGGACTTTACTACATGATAGGTAATAAAGGTAAGTATAGCAACGTTGATAACGCTATGAATACATGGCGAGATTATATGGTTAGTATGGGATTTGGATATAAATTGGGAATCGATTTGCCCTGGAGAAAAGCGTGGATTGATACCTAATGCCACCTTTTTATGACTAAGGCTTACAAAGGTTCTTGGAATGGATTAACAGTTATTTCTATATCTATTGGACAAGGAGGGGTGAACTCTACACCTACAAATTGCCAATCTTGGCGCCACAATCGCTAATAGAGGATATTATTATGTACCTCATGTGGTGAAGAAAGTAAAGGGAGAGCCACTCGATACCTTATATACAAGAAAGCATTACACCAAAGCAAACCGCCGTTCTTACGACTGGGTAGTAGCTGGTATGCGCTCTTCTGTTATCAAAGGAACATGTAGATCTGCCAATAGAGCAGACTATGCAGTGTGCGGTAAGACTGGTACTGCGGAGAATAGAGGGCACGACCACTCTGTATTTATGGGCTTTGCGCCTATGGACAGCCCCAAGATTGCCATTGCAGTGTATGTAGAAAACGGTGGATTTGGAGCCGATTATGGTGTACCTATTGGCTCTTTAATGATGGAACAATATATAAAAGGAGGCTTATCTGCCAACTCTGAGAGAATGGCAGCAGACTTCCAACGACGCAGAATAGCATATGGTTCAGGTGACAGGTAGAAAAAAAGAGAAGTCAACGAGCATTCTTAGCTCCTTAGACTGGTGGACAATAGCTATATATATCGCACTACTTGCTTTCGGATGGCTAAGCGTGTGCGGTGCAAGTTATACCTATGGCTCTACCGAAATACTCAGTTTAAGCTCTCGTTCAGGCATGCAAATTGTTTGGATAGGAACGTCAATATGCCTTGGTTTCATTCTTCTTATGATGGACGACCGCTTTATGACACCTTTGCTTACGTTATTTACGGCCTACTCTTACTGCTTTCTCACACTATCTTTAATCCTCACGAGATTAAAAGGCTCCTGTTCGTGGATTGTTATGGGACCATTGCGACTGCAACCCGCTGAGTTTTGCGAAGTTTGCTACGGCATTAGTGGTTGCAAAGTTTATGGGAAGATATACCTTTTAACATGCTCAAAATGGAAGGATTTTTGCCATTGCTATTGCCATTGTCGTGTTGCCAATGATATTTATTATTGGGCAAAAAGAAACAGGTTCTGCATTGGTTTATTTCTCATTCTTCTTGATGTTCTATCGTGAAGGAATGCCAGGTAGCGCTTTTTCACTGGAGTTGCCATGGTGGTTTACTTCGTTGTGGGTATTAAATACAAGCAGTTATGCTGAGTGAGACCCCTACTTCGGTTGGAAAATTCATCGTATTACTTGTTCAACTCTCTTCAATAGGCATGATTCATGTTTAGTGCAAAGAGAAACAAATGGTTCGACAACTTCTTGCATTAACTATAGGAACAATAGTTCTTGCTTTCTCTTTGCAAAAGTTCGTTATTCCATTTTAATATTGTTATCATACAGATTATTTTAAGTGTGTTGCTCATTCTTTATTTCATTTATAATTGGCTACACACTCGCATACATAATTATCTTTATATTGCGCTATTCTCTATCGGTTCTATTGCTTTCTATTCAGCAGACTATGTTTTGAATAACGTAATGGAGCCTCATCAAAGAGTCTGAATCAACGTTTTGCTTGGATTAGACGAAGACTTGTCAGGCGCAGGCTATAATGTTCACCAAAGTGAGATAGCTATTGGCAGTGGAGGTTTAGGGAAAAGGATTCTTAAACGGCTACACAAACAAAGCTAAAGTTCGTTCCTGAGCAAGACACCGACTTCATTTTCTGTACCGTTGGCGAAGAAGAAGGCTTCTTAGGGTCGGCTGGTGTGCTCTATTATTCTTGGCATTGATCCTGCGTCTCCATTCATCTTGCAGAACGACAGACCTTTAAATTTGGACGAATATACGGCTATTGCATTCTTAGTATCTTTCTTTTCACGTTTTCATTAATGTGGGAATGGTATTAGGTTTGTTGCCAGTTATTGGTATTCCGTTGCCTTTCTTCAGCTATGGAGGTTCTTCTTGTGGGGATTCACCTTGCTTTATTCATCTTCGAATAGATGCTTCTCGAAACTTAGTTCGTTCTTAGCATAATACCTACATCTGAGATTCCAGGAAGAATCTCTCTCTTCATGGCATGACGCACAACAAGCGCCAAAGAATCGCCCTCTTTTAGGCGAAGAGTAGACAAAGGGAAGTCGTATTGATAGTAGCTCACCCCTTTACCCTCAACATTTCCTTTCGAATCCATTATCGCACAATTCAAAGTGTCTACTCTGATGTCTTTCGAAGGATATATTTTCCGTTCAACAACTAAGCTTAATCCCGTGAAAGGATAATCGCTTGTGATGCGCAACCCCACTCCAATAGAATAGAGTCCGCTTGTTTTTATGCGAGGAATGGCATACGAAATAGTGTCGTTTCGCTCCCACCCGCAATTGAAGTATGTTGATAATGATGATAAACAACATTTCTTTTTGCACGACATGCAGAATGTCAATATCGTGCAAAGAAAAAGCATAAATAGGCAAAGTGCCTCAATTTATTGTTGTTTTGTTGGTTGTTCACTGCGTGGAGTATTGTTTTTACATTCTCATTAGAATGTTGTGGCTCACCATTTCGGCGATTTTGTCCTCTGCCACCATTTCTGTTACCTTGTCTACGACCCTCGTTTCCTTGGCCGTTACGTTGGTTGTTGCGTGGCTTTTCCGTTGTTATTACCCTTATTTCCACGACCTTTCGACTTATCAAATCTACTGATATCTGCGTCAGCCAACAAGTCTTTAGGACGTTCGGGTTGTTTCTTTCCTTCGTTCCAGTCAAGTTCTCAGGCTTTTCACCACGCTTATTCATTTCAATAATACGTCGTGCACGCTCAGCTGTTATTGTTTCAAGGTTGGCAGCCATATTCTTATCGGTAGAATAAGTAACCAAACCTGCTAAAATATCCATTTTAAAGAAGAAGTATTCTGCCTCTAATGTGTGCAGAGAAACCTCTCTACTTGGAAGTCGTTTGCCAGACTCTATGTAGTTATCTCACCTCATAGTTCAAGCAACATTTAAGCTTTCGCACATTCCAGCTAGCTTTTGTGGGTTCGGAGAAATATCTTGATAGCGTGCAGCATTGCTGCTTACAGAAACAAAGTTCTTCATCCACGAAGCGCAACACAATTCTCTTCCGCACGGGCCAGTACCGCAATGCGTCCAGCTTCTTGTCTTGCTCCAATCTGCTTCATCTCTATTCTCACGTGAAAAGCATCGGCAAGCACCTTAATCAGTTGGCGGAAATCACACGTTCGTCGGCAATATAGTAGAAAATAGCCTTGTTTCCGTCGCCTTGATACTCAACGTCTCCAATCTTCATGCTAAGCCCTAAGTCTTTAGCTATTTGTCTACTCTTAATCATTGTCTGCTGTTCTCGGCTCTTTGCCTCCTCATATTTCTCGATATCCACTTGTTTAGCAAGACGATAAACACGGCGAATTTCTTCGTTTGGTTTGAGGTTTGCACGTTTCATTTGCCACTCAACAAGGCGTCCAGTCAATGAAACTACGCCTATATCGTGACCTGGATTCGATTCAACAGCAACTACATCACCTTTTTAGGTCGAGATTATTAACATTATGATAATAACCTTTTCGTGTATTTTTAAATTGAACTTCAACTAAATCAGTACTTTCTATGTTACCAGGAGTGCCTGCAAAGCCAGTCGTAAGCATTGAGTTGTTTGTTTTGTCTGCCACAACCTTTGCCACAAATGCCACGGTTACCTCCGTCTAACATATGAAACTTCATATCTTTATAATTCATTCTTTCTTGTCGCTTTATTTTTAATTTGATCACTTTCTCACCAGAAGCATCGTTACACGAAGTGTAAAATCGAAGAAAAACAATCTTAGGATTGGCATTCTGTGAAAGGTCTCTTATATTTAGTTCAACAAGTTCATAGAGTTCAACAATGTTTCTTTCGTTGATGAAGGGGGCAAATTTTTGTGCAAATTGCTCTTCATCTTGAGTGAAATGAATCAATGAATCTTGTTTTAAGTTATACATAAAATTCTTCGGAACATTCTATGAAAATACAAAAGCATACGTTTTTGCTTTTCTCTTCCATAGGTAGCAACACGCTCACTCCATGCTTTCATCTCACGAATGTCACGTCGATACGAAGCACGCATAACGCCCACGAAGTCGTTAAAGAATTGTTTTGCCTCGCCATCTCGCGTTCAACATTCTAATAGCATCTAACCAACTGCCATTGGCAATCTGTGCAACACGACGTGCGGTGTCGCCATCTAGCCCCTTTTTCTCACCAAAAGCACGTTCTAAAACGGCTGTATCTATGCGCTTCACCTGAATCATTTTGCGTTCTACTTCGAACAGTTTCTAAAAGACGTTCGGTGCTTCGCTCACCATAATGAATATGGTTTGATGTGGAGGTTCTTCTAATAATTTAAGTAGTTTGTTAGCACATTCAACGTTCATGCGCTCAGCAACCAGATGATAGACACTTTATAGCCGCCCAAACTCGACTTTAAATTGAGCTTTCTTGTTAGATTGTCGCTCTCAGAAGCAAAGATAATGGCTTGTTGATTGGCTGCGTTCATTTGCTCAAGCCATGCGTCCATGTCAAAATATGGACCTTTTTGAGCAGCACAGTGCCACTCTTTGCAAAGTCGTCACTAATCATTTTATGGTCGGCAGTGGTGCCAGTAGGACGAATAACAGGATAGCTAAATGCAAATCGGGGTGTTCCCAGCGATCAGCATAGCCTTAACGCTCGCTGCTTTGGGATTATTAGCATCGTTCTCGCCTAACAAATGCGATGCAAGCCAAGGCCAATGCCATTTTTCCGCATCCTGGTGCTCCATGAAGAAGCAGAGAATGAGGCATTTTTCCGATTCTATAAGCGTTAACAAACGATTTTTACGTCGTCTTGTCCTATTACTTCACTGAAATTCATTCAATAATTATGTGTGTTGCAACAAAGAGTTGTGTTTTTGTTCCTTATTTCTTTATCTGCAAAGTTACTAAAAATAGACGTTATTCTGCACTCTATTGCTTTTTTTATACACCTTGTTTATTCGTTAGAATAAAGTATTCTTTCAAGTTGTTATCTCCTTGAAAAACAAGTAGTTTTTACTTGCCGTGCAATTGCATTGATATTGGCATTTAAAAGCAATGTTTTTACACTCAAAAAGCAATGAGTTTACGCCCCTAAAAGCACTGCTTTGGGAATGCAAGAAAAGGAACATAAAAAGCGAAACACCTTTTATGGAGATGTTTTCGCCTATCTTTTAGCTGATAATTTCGTTATTGAATGGTAATGGTTACTGGTCCTGCCTCATCCCATTACATCTGCTTTAAGAATGTATTGTTGTGTATGTGGAGCCTCAACCTCAATTTCATAAACAAGCGGTTTATTGTTTTTTTGTAAATCTTTCGCCTCTATCTCACACCAATCAAAGTTCACTTTTCACCACTGCACCATTGCTATAGGCAATTTTGCAATATCTTTTTCCATTCAAAAACAATTTCGGTTGGACGACTTTTAATACCGAATCGAGCACAGTTTTGTTGGAATTACGTTCTATAAGCTGTAAATGGTATATTCTAGAGAACCTTTTTCTTTATCAAACTAAAACGTCTTTACCTCCTTGTGTGCCAAAAGTAAAATCTGTTTTTATTGAACTGCATCTGGTATCTCCTACAATATCAGAGCATGAAACGCATAAAACAAGTACAAACAACTGGCCAATAAAACCAACAAAAAGCTCTTAAAAGAGTTATTAAATTTAAACATAATCTTTTTATTTTTACCAATCATTTACATATATGAAACAATAAAACTTTATATTATATCGATAAATCAAATTACTTGCATCCTGTTCACGTTTGGATTCATCATACCATTTATTATCATTCAACACGTATGCATTTCGATTTAAAGCATCTGGCCCCTCAACCATAATTGAGATGTAGATAATAAGGTTCAGATTTTCTATTATATTTTTATATATCCATCTGCAATAAACGCATGCCCACCAGTATATGTATTAAATAAAAGTATCTTTTTCTTCTTAGACTTCCCCTGATACAACAATTATACCATGAGGAGTCTTCAACACATCGATAGAATGAGGAGCGTCATAATCTTTTTATTCCAAAATTATTAAAATAAGAAACTAACTTTGCTGTATGGGTAGAAGAACCATTAAGGTCATAGTCCATATCTACTGCGATTCCCACCCTACAAATAAGAAGACTTATAGCATCCAAGACTTCTTCTGTTGGATTTTCTTTTATTATATCATCCCATAAAAACGGGAAATTTGGAAGGCTAGGGCGTAATACAGTCAGAGCTTTGAGCACCAGCAACAGCAACACATCCTGCAGGATAATCCCCTTTTTATTCCAAGGAATTTTTGATGCTACCATATTTACATATTTATTATAAGGTGCTCTTTGAGACCATGCTACTTTACATTTAGGTTCAACTCGCTCAATTATCTCATCTTGCGTTGCAAGACTACGAGTTAGATTTTATCATATATATCACCCTGTTCTTTTATATTACCATAATAATTTTCTAATGTGCTTTTGTAATAAAAAGCATCTTCGGAAATAGAATCTGTTAATAACCTATGCAAATTTACATTATTATTTTCTAAAAGTAAACTAAAGGTATTATTCTCTTCCTTCTTTTTGATAAAACAACAGAGCCAAGATTATTATTCATAGCTACGGCATAAATATTACAAGGCTTATCCTTTTACAACTCTTGTAGAAGATCCTTCACTATCAAAAATACACCGCACTATCAATCTCATTTGCATAAATTGTATTATACAAATAAGCACGTGTTTTTCATATTATGTTCACTACCTGCTTTTACATCTGCTACAAATTTTGTAGCGACTCTCATTAGTTCTTTTTCTGAAACTCCACTATTTAGATTAGAGAGATCATAGCATTTTCAACCAAATCATCACTATTATTGCAAGAAAGGAAACAAAAAGAAAGAAATGGTCAATAAAAAAATAAATTCTTTTTATCTTCATAAGAAAGTCATTTGGGTTAATAATAAAAGTTATAAAAAAAGTTTGATATGTTGCAAATATAAATAAATAGTAAATTATATACAAATTTTTCCGTTATGTAAAAACTAAATAGAGAATAAAACAAGATTTTTAAATACAGTACTTTTACTTACTAAAAGCATTGTTTCTACATCCCAAAAAGCAATGAGTTTGCACCCTAAAAGCACTGCTTTTGGGAACGAAGGAAAAGGAACATAAAAATAAAGCGCACAGACTTTTGTCTGTACGCTCATATTATAGTTGGTTAATATGT
>BNJU01000079.1_pt1 | contig 149483 bp, 155 predicted proteins | sample 8539281 | NCBI WGS metagenome assembly BNJU01 (sample SAMD00202456, study PRJDB9452) | human saliva metagenome | isolation source: human saliva | place: Japan | reverse complement strand
ATCAATTAGTATTTCTTCAAAATCTCCGACGATAACTTCATTTGAAAAAAAGGTCTTATTTCCACAACAAAAAACGCTTTTCCCAAATTAAGTCCAAGTCCTCTTCGCTGTCCAACCGTGTAAAATTGGTAACCTAAATGTTTTCCAATTATTTTCCCGTTTTTATCCACAAAATTTCCTTCTTTGATTTCATTTCCCAAAATTTTTTTTAAATAAGGAATATAACCGTTTGGTGCAAAACAAATCCCTTGGCTGTCGGGTTTATCGTGAGTGTGAATCCCATTTTGCCTTGCAATTTCACGAACTTGTGGTTTTTCATATTCTGAGAGTGGAAATAAAAATCTTTTTATAACATCTTTGTCGAGTCGATAAAGCATATATGACTGATCTTTTCTATTGTTTTTATCCCACAAAAGCAGTCCATTCAAACTTTTTTTAGAATAATGTCCAGTTGAAATGTATTTTATTCCCATTTTATCGGCAAATTCCACAATTTTTTTTATTTTTACCCTTTCATCACAAATTACGCACGGCGATGGAGTTTTACCAGCATTATACATTTTTACAAAATAGTCCATCACTTCATTTTGAAATTCTTTTGTAACATTAATCACATAGTGGGGAATTCCAAGTTTGTAGCATGTGTATCTCGCATCGTTAATATCGTCCAGTGAACAACAAGTTTTTCCTGGATTTTCTGAAAGCTCATCAGGTAAATGTTTTAAAGTTACGCCAATTACTTCATATCCTTGCTGTTTTAACAAAAGCGCAGCAACAGAACTGTCAATTCCGCCACTCATTCCAACCACAACTTTTTTTCTTTTTTTCATTTTTTTGCTTTTTTTGATTTTTGCCTTTCTTAAAAAAATTTTTATTTTTTTATTTAATATTCATTATATTTTATCACAATATGAAAAAAATTCATAATTTTTTTATAAAAATAGTATAAAAAAATACTTGTAATGCAAAAAAACTAAGAAGAATTATTTTTTTTATCAAAAAAATGAAAAAAATTAAATTTTTATGGTATAATTTATCATATAAAAAAATTTAAAATTAAAAAAATAAAAAAGAAAGAAGGTTTTTAAATTATGAAAAAAATTTATTTTTAACAAAAAGATAGCAAGAAGTCGTAGGCTTTCTACAAGTGGGAGATGAATTGCTTTTTGTAAAAAAATTGAAAAAAAGGACATATCCATGATACAATTTTTTTATAAAAATATCAAAGAAAAATCATTAATAATAAAAATTTCTAAAGAAATAATTAAAAAATAATATTCAAAAATCAAAAGGAGGTGTAATTTTCATGAAATATAATTTAGCATTCAAATATAGAATTTATCCAAATAAAGATCAAGAATTGTTGATAAATAAGACTTTTGGATGTGTTCGTTTTGTTTACAATACGATTTTGTATACTGCGAATAAATTTTATGAAGAAACTGGAAAAAAATAAAAATAATTACACCTGCCAGTTTGAAAAAGTGAAAATCAATTTTTAAAAAGAAGTGGACAGCTTGGCACTTTCAAATGCTCAAATGAATGTAAAACGATCGTTTACGAATTTCTTTCAGAAGAGAGCAAAGTTTCCAAAGTTCAAATCTAAAAAGAATAATGTTAAAAGTTACACGACAAATTGTGTGAACAATTCGATACGAATTGAGGAAAAATAAATATTTGGTTTTGCCAAAATTGAAAAAGAATAAAATTGAAATATCATAGAGAAATACCAGAAGATTACAAGATAAAGTCGGTAACACTAACAAACAGTAATGGAAATTACTATGTTTCTGTTTTGACAGAATTTGAAAAAGAAATTCAAAAAATGCCAAATAGTGATAAAGTAATTGGACTTGATTTTTCAATGTCTGAATTATTTGTCAGTTCTGAAAACCAAAGGGCTGATTATCCAAAAATATTTTAGAATGTTGGAAGAAGAATTGAAAAAATTACAGAAATCATTATCGAGAAAAGTGAAGTTTTCTAAAAATTGGTATAAGCAAAAAGCGAAAATATCAAAATTGCATGAGTATATCAAAAATTGCCGAGGAGATTTTTTGCATAAATTATCGAAAAAATTGTCTGAAGATTATAATGCTGTGGTTGTTGAAGATTTGAATATGAAAGGGATGAGTCAGGCATTAAATTTTGGGAAAAGTGTAGGAGATAATGGATGGGGAATGTTTTTGAGGATGGTTGAGTATAAACTGATGTTTTTAGGAAAGCAATTTTTGAAGATAGATAAGTGGTTTCCATCGTCGAAAACTTGTAGTAAATGTGGAAATGTTAAAGAAAAATTGAAATTATCAGAAAGAAGTTATAAATGTGAGTGCTGTGGAATTGAAATTGATAGAGATTACAATGCTGCAGTGAATATAAAAAACATTGGAAAATTGATGTTGAAATATTAGGAAAATAAAAAAAGACAGGGTAGGAACTACCCGAAGAGCTTGGTAAATATATTTGGCTAACAAAAGCAGATACTTCCCAAGAAGCTCCCGCTTCTAAAAGCGGGAGTAGTTCACAAAGAGGTACAAAAGTTAAAAATATTAGATTAATTGACGATGGGATTCATAATATCGACTGTAAAATAGACGGATTTGGAGCGATGAAATTAAAATCGGAATTTGTTAAGAAAAAACTAAATATAAATTTTGGGAAAAAAATTTATAAAATAAAAAAATGAACTTTTTAAGCTGCACTAAAAAAATTTTTGAAAAAAACAAAGTTAGAAGGTGCAGTTTTTTTCTAAAAATAATATATTAAAAAAATAATATTTTTTTAGAAAAACATAAAAACATAAAAAAATAGAAAAAAACAAAAAGAATAGAGTAAAAATCAAATAAAATAAAAGGAGAAATAAAGAAAAAAATGAGAAAAAAAGTAATTTTTATTATATCCACATTTTTTTAAGTGTGTTAAATTCATATTCGACAGGAGTTATAGGAGAATCTCGTGAAATTGAAGGAAAAAAACTTATGTAGTGCCGTATTCAAGAGAAAGTGATGGATTTCCAAAAACTGGATAAAAAATGGGAGACAATATAGAACAAAAATTTTTTTGAATGAAAGAGATAATAGTAATGAAATAATAGTTTATTCAGATTTGGATGACGCTCCAGCAAAACATTGCAGAAAAAAAAGGGGACATTCGATTTTGAGAGAAGACAGCATAACTGGGGAAATGGTGAGATTATGTAGACTTGATACGCCAGGTGCTAGAGTGGAAGGTTCAAAGATGGAAGTGGATGAAATTCAGTATTATGTGGCAAATACCGAAAATAAATATGTTTGGAAAAAATTGATAGAAGATAAAAAGTTAGATCCATCAGATAAGGTTTACAGTGATTTACCTTATACAGCTTATGCAAAGTATACAAGACCAGAAAAAAAGAAGCGGAAATAAAGAGAAGATATTTGGAGCCAAAAAAATGTTGTTCAAAAAGGAATTGAGAGATTTATTTTATGAAAAAAATTTCAGGAGCAATATGGGAAAAAAATATGGAATAAAAACTTGAAGAAGCAAATATTGAAAAAAAGATAAATAAAAAAATAAATTTTGTGAAATATGCCAGAACACTTGCAACTATAATTGTGAGATGAATGGCATATTTTTTTATTTTAAATTTATGATCTTTTTTTATAAAAAAATAATTAAAAAAACAGGTGTTACACAAAAAAATCCTTGTTAAAAATAAAAAAATAAAGTATAATATATTCTTAGAAAAAGCGATAGAATTAAAAAAAGAAAAATTCTACAAAATTTATAAAAATTTTGACATGTGAAATAAAAAAAGATAATTAAAAAAATAAAAAAATTGTAAACAGAATATATTTGTGTAACTTTCAATAAAATAAAAGGAATTAATATGGAGGTCAAATGAAAACAAAAATAAAAAAGAAAAATAAGAAAAAAATTTCAAAAGTATTACTTGGTAAAGTGGCAAGAGTGGCATCACTGCTACGACTGTAGTTGCCGGTGAAATGGTTGCGACTAGTAAAGCAGAAGCGAGTATAACGATAGGTTAACAAGTGGATCATCTGTTACAGCGTCAGGCGCTTCGTTAATAGGAACTGGAAATACAGAGGGAATAGCAATAGGTAAATCTTCAAAAGTCAGTGGCGCTTATGGAATAGCTGTGGGTAAGGATTCAACATCTGTTCAAGAGGGAGCTATAGCTATAGGTAAAGATTCAAATGCTTTAAATAAATCAGCAGTATCTTTAGGTTATAACTCAAAAGCTTCAGGAGGACAATCAGTAGCAATTGGAGGAAATATTCAAAATGATAGAGGTGCTCAAGCAACAGGAGATCAGTCTATCAGTATAGGTGGAGATACTGTTGCAAGTGGAGCTTCTTCGATTGCGATTGGTGGAGATGATTTGAATGGGGTTGCGTCAACGACAGCAGTTGGAAGATTATTTAATAAACTAACAGGTGATACAATAACTTTTAATCATTTTCAACAAACAACAGCAACTGGTGGATATTCAACAGCATTAGGAGTTGGAGCATCATCAATAGGTCAAGGTTCAATTGCCTTAGGAGGAGCTGCTAATGCAACAGGAGATACCTCAATTGCAATAGGAACAAAGGTAACAACAATTGGAGAATCTGCTTCAGCAATGGGATATGGGTCACAAGCAAACAATAAAGGTTCTATAGCAATTGGGTTGAATTCAAAATCTGGTACTGTAGGGTCAACGGAAGAAAATACAATAGCAATGGGGACAAATTCTCAATCATTAACAGCAAATTCTGTGGCAATAGGTACTGGAAGTATTGGTGGTTCAACAGGGATTGGATCAAGTGCAGTAGCAATCGGTAATGGAGCGAGTGCAAAAGGTTCTGATGGAATTGCGTTAGGTAGTGGTTCTAATGCAAATAATATGCAAAATATAGCAATTGGGTATAAAACAGAAACAGGAAAAACTCAAGTGGCAGGTTCAAATAATACTGATATTCGAAACATTTCAATAGGATCTGAAACAGGAAAAGGAATGGGAGGAAAAGATAACCTTTTCTTAGGAACTAGTGCAGGTCAAAGTAGTAATGGAGATTATAATATTTGCATTTAGGTATCAGAGTTCAGGTAAACAATGTAACAGAAGCTATAATACAGCAATAGGGATGGATTCTGGTCAAAAACTGTTACTGGTGTTAAAGTAATATAGCAATAGTTAGAAATTCAGGGACAGAATACTGTATAGGTGGTGAGATAATGTAGCCATAGGAACAGATTCAGGACAAAATGTGACATCAAACTATAGGACATAATACAACAGTAGGACATCAGTAGTTCGGGACGAAATGTTAATGGAAATCAGTAATGTATTCGTGTGGTTGAAGGTTCAGGACAAAATATAACTGGGTAACAACAATACATCAATAGGGATTAACGCAGGAATAGGAATTCAAAAATGACAGTAATGTCTCGATAGGGTCAGATTCAGGACAGAATACAGAATGGAGTAGGTAATACTGCTATAGGGTGGCAATCAGGTCAAGCAGTAAAAGGTAATCAAAATATTTCAATGGGTTATCAATCTGCTAAAGGCTTAAAAGGAAGTTCTAACACTGTAATAGGAAACCAGGCAGGTATTGGTGGAGTAGAAGGTGACAACAATATTATACTGGGGACAAATGCAACTAGATTATACACTACAGGTGGAAGCTTGAAAGTACAGAATGTTGTAAGTCTTGGTACAAACTCTAAAGCATATACTGATAACTCTATGTCTATTGGTTCATATTCTGAAGCGACAGGGAAAGCAGCAATAGCAATTGGTCAAGGTTCAAAAGCAAGTAAAGATAATTCAATGGCTATTGGAAATGGAACATTAGCAAATACTGCAAACGGAGATGTAGCTTTAGGTTCAGGTTCTGCAACAAAAGCAGTTACAGCAGTTTCAAATGCAACAATAACACCGCCAAGTTCAAAATCTATTACTTATGGAACATTTGCAGGAAATAATCCACAATCAGCAGTTTCAGTTGGAACAGCTGGAAATGAAAGACAAATTCAAAATGTTGCAGCAGGACAAATTTCAGCAACAAGTACAGATGCAATCAATGGTTCACAATTATTTGCAGTAGCAAATGAACTTGGGAAAACTTGGAAGGCAAATGCTGGTGGAAATTTAAGCGGTTCCGCAACATCTACACAGGTTATGCCTGGAGATGAAGTTCAATTTGTTGCAGGGAAAAATTTGGAAGTGGAGCAAAATTTGGCGACAGGTTCGCAAAAATATACATATTCATTGAAAAAAGATGTGGATTTAGGATCAACTGGAAGCTTAAAAGCAGGGCCTGTGACAATAAATAACAACGGAATTGATGCTGGAAATAAAAAAATAACAAATGTCGCTCCTGGAACGGCTGATACAGATGCAGCAAATGTGAGCCAAGTAAAAGCAGCGACAACAACAGTTTCTTCGAATGATGCTTCAGTAACAGTAAATAAAGTACAAAAATCAGATGGACACTATAATTATGATTTATCAGTAGACACAAATAAGATAGCTGCAAATACAAATCTAACTTACAAGGCAAACAGCGGAACAGGTTTAACAACAACATTGGTAAACGGACTGGATTTCAAAGATGGAGATAATACGAAAGCGACAGTTGGACCGAATGGAGAAGTGAAATATAGCTTAATCCAACAGTTGCAGGAATTAACAGTATTACGACAAATGGTGGAAATACGGTAATTAACGATAATGGAGTTACAACACCGTCATTGACATTGACAAATTCAACACCGCTAACTTCTTCGACAGGTGGAAAGAGTCACTGTTCCAGCAGGAACAGGAAATCAAGCAGTAACAGGACAGACAGTTGCAAATGCGATAAATAAACTTGGGGATAATACAATAAATTTAAAGGCTTCAGATGGAAATATAACGACAAAACAGTCATTGAATAAAAGATGGGGACTAGAATTTAACATAACAGGAAGCAATGGGATAACAACAACGGCAAGTGGAGATACGATAAATGTTACAATTGCGCAGTCTGGACTGAATACATCAACAACAGGCGGGAAAAACGACAGTAACACCAGTAACAGGTGGAAATACTGATGCAACAGCAGGAGATGTAGCAACAGCAATTCAAAAATGCTGTAAATAGTGCAGGATGGAATGTAGTAGCAGGAAATACAGGAACAGGAACAACATCTGGAAATGTGGCGAATAAATTGATAACGCCAGGAGAAACAGTAAAATTACAGGCTGGGGATAACTTGAATGTAGATCAGTCAGGCGGGATATTTACATATAGCTTGAAAAAAGATATTTCACTTGATAGCGTAACAACAGGAGATACAAAAGTTGCCAATGGCGGAATAACAATCACAAATCCATCAGGAAATCCAGTAACATTAGGACCATCAGGATTGAATAATGGCGGAAATACAATAACAGGTGTTGGTGATGCGGTAAATGACGATGATGCAGTGAATTTGGGACAATTAAAAGCAGTAAAAAATAATCCTTTAAAATTTGGAGGAGATAGCGGAACAGTTGTAACTAGAAAATTGGGAGATCAGCTGGATATAAAAGGCGGAGCAACAGGAGCAACAACATCAGGGAATATAGCTGTTATAGCAGATGGAAATAATACTTTAAATATTCAATTAGCAAAAAATTTAACTGGATTGGACAGCATCTCAACAAATGGTGGAAATACGGTAATTAACGACAATGGAATTACAACGCCGAAAGTTACAATAAACAATGCGCCGACAGCAGGAACGGATGCGACAAATAAAGATTATGTAGACAGCACGAAAACGAAAGTGACATCAAATGACAGTTCGGTCGTAATAAATAAAACGACAAGCGGAAATCAAGACGTGTATGATTTGTCGGTAGATGTTACAAAACTGGATGCGGCAAACAAAAGTTTAAGCAATATCAATAATGATGGAAATAAAGTAATAAGCGACATTGCAAGAAAATCAGTAGATGTAGTAGCAGGAACGAATATAAAGAATATAGTTAAAAATGATGTTCAAAATTTAGATGGAACAACAACGACTACATATACAATAAATGCAAACGGAGCAAGAGTAGTAGCAGGAGATGGAGTGACAGTGGCGACAGGAACTCCAGGTTCAGACAATATTACAGATTACACAGTGTCAGTAAAAAATACGACATTGACAGCTACACCAGGCTCAACGACAGTAACAGCAGGGGATAATAACAGTTATGCGAAAGCAGGAGATGTAGCTACAGCGATAACAAATGTAGGGAAAGCATCGAAAACGACAGTAACTTCAAATGACAGTTCAGTAACTGTAGTTTCAAAGGTGGATTCAGGAGATGGACATGTAAATTATGATTTGTCGGTAGATACAAGTAAAGTGGCTGCGAATACAAACTTGACTTACAAGGCAAACAGTGGAACAGGTTTAACAACGACATTGGCAAACGGACTGGATTTTAAAGATGGAGATAATACGAAAGCGACAGTTGGACCGAATGGAGAAGTGAAATATAGCTTAAATCCAACAGTTGCAGGAATTAACAGTATTACGACAAATGGTGGAAATACGGTAATTAACGATAATGGAGTTACAACACCGTCATTGACATTGACAAATTCAACACCGCTAACTTCTTCGACAGGTGGAAAAGTCACTGTTCCAGCTGGAACAGGAAATCAAGCAGTAACAGGACAGACAGTTGCAAATGCGATAAATAAACTTGGGGATAATACAATAAATTTAAAGGCTTCAGATGGAAATATAACGACAAAACAGTCATTGAATAAAGATGGGGGACTAGAATTTAACATAACAGGAAGCAATGGGATAACAACAACGGCAAGTGGAGATACGATAAATGTTACAATTGCGCAGTCTGGACTGAATACATCAACAACAGGCGGGAAAACGACAGTAACACCAGTAACAGGTGGAAATACTTATGCAACAGCAGGAGATGTAGCAACAGCAATTCAAAATGCTGTAAATAATTCGGGATGGAATGCAGTAGCAGGAAGTACAGGAACAGGTACAACATCTGGAAGTGTGTCAAATAAATTGATAACGCCGGGAGAAACAGTAAAATTACAGGCTGGGGATAATTTAAATGTGGATCAGTCAGGTGGAACATTTACATATAGCTTGAAAAAGGATATTTCGCTTGACAGTGTGACAACAGGAGATACGAAAGTTGCTAATGGCGGAATTACAATTGGAACTGGATCGAATCAAGTATCATTGACAAATAATGGCTTAAATAATGGTGGCAATAAAATTACAAATGTAGCTGCAGGGACAAATAAAAATGATGCAGTTAATGTTGGTCAGTTGAATGCGGCAAAAACAGAGCTTGAAAATGGGACAAATACGACAGTGTCTAGCAGAACTGGGTCGAATGGACAAACAATTTACAAAGTTAATACTGATTTTACATCAATAGCAGATGCAATTGGCGGGAATACGAAATTTGATCCGACAACAGGAAAAATAGATACGAGTGCAGCAAATATTGGAGGAACAGGACAGACAAATATAAGCGATGCGGTTAAAGCGGCGATAACAACAGTTTCTTCGAATGATGCTTCAGTAACAGTAAATAAAGTACAAAAATCAGATGGACACTATAATTATGATTTATCAGTAGATACAAATAAGATAGCTGCGAATACGAATTTGACTTACAAAGCAAACAGCGGAACAGGTTTAACAACGACATTGGCAAACGGACTGGATTTTAAAGATGGAGATAATACGAAAGCGACAGTTGGACCGAATGGAGAAGTGAAATATAGCTTAAATCCAACAGTTGCAGGAATTAACAATATTACGACAAATGGTGGAAATACGGTAATTAACGATAATGGAGTTACAACACCGTCATTGACATTGACAAATTCAACACCGCTAACTTCTTCGACAGGTGGAAAAGTCACTGTTCCAGCTGGAACAGGAAATCAAGCAGTAACAGGACAGACAGTTGCAAATGCGATAAATAAACTTGGGGATAATACAATAAATTTAAAGGCTTCAGATGGAAATATAACGACAAAACAGTCATTGAATAAAGATGGGGGACTAGAATTTAACATAACAGGAAGCAACGGGATAACAACAACGGCAAGTGGAGATACGATAAATGTTACAATTGCGCAGTCTGGACTGAATACATCAACAACAGGCGGGAAAACGACAGTAACACCAGTAACAAGCGGAAATACTTATGCAACAGCAGGGGATGTAGCAACAGCAATTCAAAATGCTGTAAATAATTCGGGATGGAATGCAGTAGCAGGAAGTACAGGAACAGGTACAACATCTGGAAGTGTGTCAAATAAATTGATAACGCCAGGAGAAACAGTAAAATTACAGGCTGGAGATAATTTAAATGTAGACCAGTCAGGTGGAACATTTACATATAGCTTGAAAAATGATATTAATGTTAATAGTATAACTGCTGGAAATAATAAGTTTGATACATCAGGATTGACAATTAGTGATGCGGCAGGAAATAAAGCGATAACTACACCATCAGGAACTACTTATACAAATGCGGCAGGAAATACAACTGTTATAAATCCTACAGGAGTAGTGATCAATAAATCGGCAGCAGATCCTAGCAAGTCTGTTTCACTTACAGATAACGGACTTGATAACGGTGGAAATAAAATTACAAATGTTGCGTCAGGAGTAAATCCAACGGATGCAGTAAATGTTAGTCAATTGGATAAAGCTATAAATAAATCAACTTATAATGGACCTGTAGTTTATACAAATGCTGCTGGAGAAAAAATTGTTAAAGCAAATAATGGAAATTACTATAAAGCATTGGATGTCGATTCAGATGGAAATCCACTACCAGGTAAATTGCCAGTTAGTTCAAGTGATATTCAACATAGTTTATTAAATGCTGATGGAAGTACTACAAATCCGAGTACATTAGATAATGTAGGAAAAGGAAAGATTTCTTCATCTTCAAAACAGGCCATAAATGGAAGCCAGTTGAATAATTTGGGAACTCAATTGGGATTGACAGTTGATCCGTCTGGAACTGGGTTTTCAAATCCAACATTTGCTGGACTAAAAATGTAAATGGTTCGACTGGAGCAGCGCCGACAACATTTAAAGATGCTGTTGATCAAACGATAGATAAAGTAAATGAAGGAATAATTTATGGTGCTGATAATAATACGGCTGGAACTAGACAGCAATTGGGAAGCAGATTGACTGTTGAGAGCGGAGATTTTGCAAGTGGCGGAGTAAATTATAAAGGACAAAATCTTGAAACATCATATGTGTCAGATGGAGCAGGAAATGGTAAAATTATAGTTGGAATAACTGAAAATCCAGAATTTAATTCTGTAAAAGCTAAGACATTTACGGCGGATGATGGAGCAGGAAATACAACTGTAACTAATGGACAAGGTACAACCATTACTGATGCAGCAGGAAATAAAAATGTGGCAACTGCGGCAGGAAACACTTACACAAATGCAGCAGGAAATACAACAACCGTAAATTCTTCTGGAGTGACAATTAATAAGTCAGCAGCGGATCCTAGCAAGTCAGTTTCACTTACAAATAGCGGACTTGACAATGGTGGAAATAGAATTACAAATATTGCTGCAGGAGTTGCTCCGACAGATGCAGTAAATGTTAGTCAATTAGGAAATGCTGTAAATAATTTAACAACAGCTATTAATGCTTCAAAATCGGAAGTAGTTGGCGGAACAAATACAAATGTGACTAGTTCGACAGGTTCAAATGGACAGATAGTTTATAAGGTTGATGCTGACGGAACAACAGTTTCAGGTGGAAGCAGCTTTGTTTCTGTAACTCAGGGAACAAAAGATGCAAATAATATAACTGATTACAAGGTTGACCTGGCACAAGGAACAAAAGACAAACTAAACAGTATTGGAACTGGAAATATTGCTGCAGGAGACAATAATACAGTAACAGGTTCTACAGTGCATAATTACATTCAAAATAATCCTTTGACTTATACAGATGATAATGGAACGACAGTTACTCGTAATTTAGGACAAAATTTAAATATTATGGGTAGAGCAACAGGACCGCTTACTACTGGAAATATTGGAGTTGTAGCAGCTGGACCAGATACATTGGAATTGAGACTGGCTGAAAATGTTGATTTAGGACCAAATGGAAGAGTTAGTATGGGAAAAACCGTTGTTAATGATGACGGAATTAAAATTACAGGTGGTCCAAGCGTGACATCGTCAGGAATTGATGCTGGAGGAAAAAAAGTTACGAATATTGCTGAAGGTGATATAAGTCCAACAAGTAACGACGCAGTAACAGGACGACAAGTTTACAATGCTATAAGTGCTGGTGCTGCTGACAAAGCGACAAGAGCAGAACTGGCAGGAGTAAATAATAACTTGACAGCTGGAATTGCAGGAGTTGCGGCGATGGCTAATTTACCGCAAATCAATGACTCGGCTTCAAATAGATTTAATATAGCAGTGGCTGGAGGAGCATATAAAAATGGTAGAGCTATGGCTTTAGGATTTAGTGGAGTTTCTGATGGCGGAAGATTTGTTTACAGAGCTAGTGCAAGTTTGAACAATAAACGAGATGTGGCGGTAGGTTTAGGAGTTGGGTATCAATTTGGTAAAAGAGATGTTATGCCGAATGAACTTGACAGAATGAAATCTATGGTTGCACTTATTGAAGAGCAGAAAGATAGCTACAGTCGACAATTGAAACAGCAGCTTGAGCAAGAATCTAGGAAAAATCAGGAAAATTCAGAACTTATTAGACAATTAATGCAAGAAGTTCAAGAGTTGAAGAATAAGAGCAAAAAAGGATAATATACAAATAAAAATGCACCCATTATCTTAAAAGGATTTTGGGTGCTTTAATTATCTATTTTTTTAAATGTTTTAAAAATTTCAGCATAAACTCTGTCACAATTTTTTTATCTGTATATTTTAAAAAAATTTTTGGCTGTAATTTTTTTCAAATTTCTCTTTTAAATTTTTCGTAATTAAAAATTATTTTCTGAAATTTTTATAATATTTTCAACACATTTTTCTAAAGTTTTTGCCTGTATTCCAAAACAAATCTTTAGTTTTTCACATATGAGCCAACTTTTTTTATCATATTCATCTTTGTCAAACTGAAAAAAATATAATTGGCTTATTTAAATAATAAAAATCATATGCAACGCTGGAATAATCGGTAATTAAAATTTCAGATTTCTCAAGTTCTTGTGTAATTTCAGCTTCAACTGGCAAAATTTTTACATTTTCAGAAAGTTTTATGTTGTCAAAAATTTTTTTAGGTAATTTTTGCATAAGCTGATGTATATAAATATTGAATTTTATATTATTTTTTTAAGAAATTCGTTTAATTTTTGGGTCTGTAATCAAATTTGTAATATTTTTTTAAAAATAATCTGTATCTTCAATTTTTTTAAATTTTCTGATTTTATCCAATTTCTCCAAGTCGGCATAAAAAAGTATTTCTTTTTGGGAACTTTTAACATTATAAAGTTTGTCATATCTGGGATAACCAGTTACAACAGCAGTATTTTCTGGAACTTGCCACCACATTTTAGTTTTTATGTTTTTTTCAAAATTGGAGTCGCAAATGTTTAAATCATAAGATTTTACAATATCTTGAGCAATTTTTTGCGTCTTTTTGTTCATCGGATGATTGACTTTAAATCCAACTGTTCCATGATTTAGGAAAACTTTAAAAATTTTTTTGTGAAATTTTTTCAAAAGCGGGACAACGAAAAGATAAGGAACTATATCAGCAGAAATTGAATGAGAAAATAGTGCAACTTCGGCATTCATAAAATATAAATAACTTTTTATGCTACCTTTAATTAATTTTTTTCCTGGAATTTTTTGAGCTGATTTTGAATTTTTATTAATTACCCAATATTCTTCAATTTCTTCTTTAGCTCTTAAATACTCGTACATTGCACGGCCGTTGTCGACATAAAGTTCACCAGCATTTCCACCGACAATCCAAATTTTTTTCTATTTTTTTAAACGAATTTTTTTAAAAAGGGTACAAAAATATAGGCGATTAACATATTTGCTAAAAAAATTTTAGTTTATTCATTTTTTTCATTTTTTTCCTTTCTGTGTTATATATAATATAATATAATTATAATATAATATTTTTTTGTATAAAAATTATACTATATCTTTAAAAAAATTTTTTTCTATACTTTTTTTATCAAAATAATTTTTTTATAATCAAATTATTGACATTATTTGATTTGCAGAATATAATATAAAATGTGATGAAATGAGAACTTAAATTTTTAGGAGGTAACAAAATGGGAATGAGTTTAACTTACAAAATTTTGAAAAACAATTTATTAAAAGGCGAGCTGAAAGCTGGAAATGAAATTGCCGTAAAAGTAAACCAGACACTTACACAAGATTCGACTGGGACGATGGCATATCTTCAGTTAAATGCGATGAATGTTGATAAAGTCGCAACTGATATTTCTGTTGCATATGTTGATCACAATATGCTTCAGTCTAGCTTTGAAAATGCAGACGACCACGAATTTATAAAAACATCGGCTGCAAAACATGGGATAGTTTTCTCAAAACCTGGAAATGGAATTTGCCACAGACTTCATTTAGAGAGATTTGGAAAACCAGGGAAAATTTTAATTGGTTCTGATAGCCACACTCCGACTGGCGGTGGACTTGGAATGTTAGCAATTGGAGCTGGAGGACTTGATGTTGCAATAGGAATGGCAAGAGGTCTTTACTATTTAAAAGTTCCAAAAGTTTATAACATAGAATTGAGAGGAAAATTAAAACCTTGGGTTTCAGCAAAAGATATAATTCTTTATGTTTTAAAAGAACTTAGTGTAAAAGGTGGAGTTGGATTTGTAATGGAATATACTGGAGAAGGGATAAAATCACTTTCTGTAGAAGATAGAGCCACAATTACAAATATGGGAGCTGAATTAGGAGCAACAACTTCTATTTTTCCAAGTGACGAAATTACAAGAGATTTTCTTAAAAAACAGTCAAGAGAATCTGATTTCGTAGAATTATTACCGGACGCAGATGCCGAATATGATAAAAAATTGGTTGTGGATTTGGACGAATTGGTGCCACTTGCAGCATTTCCACACAGTCCAGACAATGTGCACGAAATTCCAGATGAAAAAATAAAAGTTGACCAAATTGCGATAGGCTCTTGCACAAATTCTTCTTATTCAGATTTTATGAAACTTGCACAAATTCTTGACGGAAAAAAAGTTCATCCAGATGTGAGCTTAGTATTGTCGCCTGGTTCAAGCAATATTATGAAAATGATTTCTGAAAATGGAGCACTTGCTAAATTTATTGGAGCTGGAGCAAGACTTTTGGAAGCAGCTTGTGGACCTTGTATTGGAATGGGTCAAGCACCAAAATCACACGGAATTTCGCTTAGAACATTTAATCGTAACTTTAAAGGAAGATGTGGAACAATGAATGCCGAAGTTTATTTGGTAAGTACAGAAACTGCGGCAGCTTCAGCACTTACAGGATATTTGACAGATCCTCGTACTTTAGGTGAAGAAATAATCATTGAACAGCCAGAAAAATTTGAATTTTCAGAAAACTATTTTATTTTCCCAAGCCAAGATAAAAATGAGAGAAAAAATGTAGAAATTGTTATGGGACCAAATATTAAACCATTCCCAATTGGAGATGAGTTAAAAGATACAATTACAAAAAAAGTTATTTTAAAAACTAAAGATAATGTGACAACAGATGATATTTGTCCATCAAATGCGGGATTATTACCATTCCGTTCAAATATTCCAAAATTGTCACAACATTGTTTTGAAACAATAATTCCAGATTTTAAAGAAAGAGCTGAAAAAAATGACGGTGGAATCATAGTTGGTGGAGATAACTATGGACAAGGTTCAAGCCGTGAACACGCAGCACTTCTTCCATTATATTTAGGAATAAAAGCTGTAATTGCTAAATCTTTTGCAAGAATTCACAAGGCAAATTTAATAAATAGTGGAATAATTCCTTTAGAATTTGAAAATCAGAGTGATTACGACGGAATTGACGAATATGATGAATTGCAGTTGACTGATATCGAAAACTCTTTAGCAAAAGGAGAATTTACAGTAAAAAATCTTACAAAAAATAATGAATTTAAAGCAAAATTCAATGGTTCGGCAAGAGAACTTAAAATATTGAAATATGGTGGATACTTGAAATTTGCAGTAAGTGATGAATTTTTAAACTAATTTTTTTCTTTATAAAAAAATTGTCATTTATTTTTTTATAAATGGCAGTTTTTTTAAAAAAATAAAACAAATAAAAAAAGAAGGTGAATTTATGAAAAAAAGTTACATTAATTCCTGGAGATGGGATTGGATTTGAAATATCAGAAAGTTTAGAAAAAGTATTTGAAGCAGCAAAAGTTCCAATTGAATTTGAAAAAGAAAACGCTGGGACAACTGTTTATGAAAAAACTGGAGAACTTATACCTGAGAGTTTGTATAAAAGTGTGGAAAAAAACAAAATAGCGATTAAAGGACCGATTACAACACCAATTGGAAAAGGATTTAGAAGCATAAATGTCTATTTGAGAAAAAAATATGACTTGTATTCAAATTTTAGACCATCAAGAACTCTTCCAGGAGTTAAGACGAGATATGACAACATCGACTTGGTAATTTTTAGAGAAAATACAGAAGGACTTTATATTGGAGAAGAAAAATATGAAGATGATAAAAAAAATGTGGCAGTTGCCATAAAAAGAATTACAAAAAAAGGAAGTTACAGAATAATAAAAAATGCTTTTGAATATGCCAAAAAGAATAATATTGATAAAGTGACAGTTGTGCATAAAGCAAATATTTTAAAATTGGCTGACGGAATGTTTTTGAATACCGCAAGAGAAATTTCGCAAGAAGCTGGTTATGAAAATATTAAATTAGAAGAAGTTATAATTGACAATATGTGTATGCAGCTTGTCACAAATCCAGAAAAATATAAAGTTATTGTGACAATGAACTTATATGGAGATATTTTGTCTGATTTGGTTGCAGGACTTGTCGGAGGACTTGGTGTTGCACCAGGAGCAAATATTGGAGATGACATTGCTATATTTGAGGCAGTTCACGGTTCAGCACCTGATATTGCAGGACAAAATAAAGCAAATCCATTAGCAATTCTTTTATCAGGTGTGGAAATGCTGAAATATTTAAAAATGGACGAATTTGCCGAAAAAATTGAAAATGCCATTTTGAAAACATTGGAATCAGGAGTAAAGACAGCTGATTTAGGTGGTGTTGCAACAACTAGTGAATTTACGCAAAAAATTATAGAAAATTTATAAATTTTGCTTGAAGGGAGGAAGCTATTTGAAAAGTGATTTTATACACGAGCTGAGCCTTTTAATACAGGAGCATAATTTCATCTCAAAAGATATTTATGACAAGCTGGATGTTAAAAGAGGACTTAGAAATAAAAATGGAACAGGAGTTTTGGTAGGACTGACAAAAATTGGAGCGGTAATCGGATATTCCGTTGAAGATGGGAAAAAAATTCCGAAAGAAGGTCAGCTTTTTTTTCGTGGAATTCCGCTAAAAAATCTTATTGAAAAATTTAAGGAAAAAGAAAAAAGATTTGCTTTTGAAAAAACAATGTTTTTACTGCTTTTTGGAAAAGTGCCAGAAAATTTTGAACTGAAAATGTTTTTAAGTACATTAAAAGAGTTGCAAAATTTGCCAGAAGAATTTATCGAAGATTTTATTTTGCGAAAACCAAGTATTGACATTATGAATCAGCTTCAAAGAACGGTTTTGTGTCTTTATACTCTTGACCCAAATCCTGATTCTGTAGAATTAAATAATTTGATAAATCAAACTTTAAATTTAATCGCAAAATTTCCAAGTCTTTTGGTTTATTGCTATCAGGCGACCAATTACAAGCATTTTAATAAAAGTTTAATTATTCATAACCCTGTTGAAGAATACAGTGTTGCTGAAAATATACTACATATGTTAAGACCAGATAACAAATTTACTGAGCTTGAAGCGGAAATTTAGATTTAGTTTTGGTTATTCATTCTGAGCATGGTGGAGGAAATAACTCGACATTTACTTCACATGTGGTTTCTTCGACAAGAACTGACACATATTCGTCAATTTCAGCGTCAATTGGTTCATTAAAAGGACCTATGCACGGTGGAGCAAATTCGATGGTGGCAAAAATGATTCAGGATATCAAGAAAAATTGTAATTATACGGATAGAGAAAAATTAAAAGAATATATAAAAAAGATTTTTCAAAAAGAAGCTTTTGATAAAAAAGGGAAAATTTATGGAATGGGACATGCCATTTACACGCTTTCAGACCCAAGAGCCGTACTTTTAAAAGAAAAGGCTTATGAACTTGCCAAAGATAAAGATTCATTGGAAGAGTTTAAGCTGTTTTCTGATATTGAAGAACTTACAAAAGAAGTTGGAAAAGAATTAAAGGGAGAAGATTTTACGATTTGTGCAAATGTTGACTTATATTCTGGATTTGTCTATAATTTATTAGACATTCCTCAAAATATTTTTACACCACTTTTTGCACTTGCAAGGATTGCCAGTTGGAATGCGCATAGAATTGAGCAGATTATAATTGATAAAAAATTGATTCGACCAGCTTACAAGACAATTGATGAAGAAGGGAATGTCATTTTATAGTTAATTTATATTTTTTTACAAGGGGTAAAAAGCCCCTTGTTTTTATTTTTTAAGATTTTCACAACTTTCAATAAATTTATCAAATATTTTTTTCATTCCTAAATTTCCTCTAGAAGCCATCATTTCAGGATGCCACTGCACTCCATAAAAAAATGGATAATTTTTATTTTGAATTGCTTCCACAACACCATCATTTGCAGTTGCAATCGAAGTCAATTCTTTTCCCAAATCTTTTATCATTTGATGATGAAATGAATTTGTCCGAGCTTTTTTTCCAAAAATTTCAAATAAAATATTATTTTCTAAAATATTTATGTCGTGTGTCGGCAAATCAGCAAGCCATTTTTGCTTATGCTGAATATTTGTATCTATATATTTTATATCCTGATAAAGAGTTCCGCCGTAAAAGACATTCATCAATTGAAGTCCACGACAAATCCCTAAAATAGGCTTTTTAGTTTTTAAAAATTCTTCCAAAATTGCAAGTTCGAAAGCGTCTCGTTCAGGTGTAATATCTCCTAGCTCTTGAAGGCAGTCTTCGCCGTATAAATTTGGATCAGGATCTCCACCACCTGATAAAATTAGACCATCAAAATACTTTACTTGTTCTTTTATAACTTCAAGATTGTCTGTAATTGGAAGAATTACAGGAATTCCGCCAGAATTTATTACAGAATTGCTGTAATCAAGTGAAACCATAGTTCTGTTGTCATTTAGTCTATCGGGATTTAAGTCCATCGACGAAGTTATTGCAATAATAGGCTTTTTCATTTTTTTCTTTCCTTTCCTTTTATTTTTTTATTTTTTTAAATTTTTAACAATATCTAGCAAGAAGTCTCCCTCTTCTACAAGCGGGAGTAGTTCATAATTATTTATTATTATTATTTTATTTTTTTAATATTTTATATTTTTTTTCTTTTTTTTCTCTTTTTATTTTAACTTTTTTTATTTTATTTATTTATTTTATTTTTTTAATTTTTTTCTTTTTTTATTTTCAAAATTTAAATTTTATTTATTTATTTATTTATTTATTTTCTATTCTTTTATAAAAAAATTAATAAAAATTTTTATAAGTTACCATTTCTATTTCTTTTTGAGAATATCCTCGATTTTTTAGTGCCAAAATTATATTTTTTAATTTTGTCACATCTTCAATTCCACTAAGTCCTTCGCTAGTTTCACCTGTAGGAGTATAATATTCATCAAAATCAAGTCCAAATCCAACTTTATCAAGTCCAATTTTTCCAGCAACATATTCCATGTGCTCAATTAGAGTATCAAGATTTTTTTTATTTTCATTTTGACTCACAAAATTGTGGTAGCTATTCATTCCAACCATTCCTTCGTGTTCTCCAATGCATAAAATCTGGTCGTCAGTCAAGTTTCTAAGAGATGGACAAAGTGTTCTGGAATTTGAGTGCGAGGCAAAAAAAGGTTTTTTTGAATGTTTTGCCACGTCCCAGAAAGTCTTGTCGTTGGCGTGGGATAAATCAAGTAAAATTCCAAGTTCATTTATCACTTTTATGGCATCTATGCCAAGTGGCGTAAGTCCACGGTTTTTATCTCCGCTTTGTCCAGTTGCAAAAGCGTTTGTTTCATTCCAAGTTAGTCCAATGTGGCGAATTCCCAATTGATGAAGTAAATAAATATAGTTAAGATTGTCGCCAATTCCAATTAATCCTTCGATTCCAAGAACAACTCTAAATTTTTTGCTCTTTTCTTTTTCCAAAATTTCAAAATCTTCTGAACTTTTTACAACATGAATTAAATCTTTAGAATAGTGCAATTCTCTGGTCATTGCACAAAGATCTTCCAAAAAAATATTTTTTTCAATATTTTCAACTTTTCTAAAATCAATATAAATTACAAAAATTCCTCCAAAAAGTCCACCTTCCAGAAATTTTTTTTCATATTTTTTTCTAATTACATCAAAATTTCCCTTTTGATACTCCCAAAAATTATCAGTCCAAACATCAGCGTGCATATCAAAAAAATCATAATTTTCCTTCTTTCTTTTTTTCTATTTCTTTTTCTTTATTTTATTTTTATTTTATTTTTTTCTTTTTTTCTTTATATTTAGTTATATTTATTTATATATTTCTTTTATCTGTTAATTTTATATTTTTTTCTTTTTTTCTCTTTTTTTAAACTCTTTTTAGCTATTTTTTTAAAAATAAATTTTGATATTATCAAAATTTTTTTGTCAATATTTATTGTACATTCTGCTCCCAGTGGCAAAGTTACTAAATCTGGTTTTTTATGGCCACATTCGATTCCAGTAATGACAGGCTTTTTAAAATCTTTAAAAAAATTATTTAAAAAATCATCCAAAGTGTAATTTGGGTCGTAAGTGTTTTCACAGCCGTCAAAATTTCCAAATAAAACGGCACGGCAGTCGTCAAATTTTCCAGAAAGTTTTAAATGTGTCATCATTCTGTCAATTCGGCTAATTTCTTCTTCAATTTCTTCGATAAACAAAATTTTATCTTTTGTATCAATTTCATAATCAGTTCCAAGCGTTGTAACAAGTAAAGATAAATTTCCTCCAATTAATTCACCTTGTATTTCTCTAAATTTACTTTTAATTTCTTTTTATTTGTTCTTTATTTTCTTTTTTTCTTTTTCTTTCGCTATTCTTTCTTTCTCTATTACTTCTTTTTCTCTTTTGATTTCAATTTCGATAAAAATTATTTTTTTATTTAATAAATTTAATTTTTTTGAATTTGGATTTTCAAGTTCCCATTTTTCTTCATTTTTTTCTTATTTATTGAAAAAAAGAAAAAGATTTTTTTTGTAAATTCGTTAAAATCATAAAGCATATTTGATCTTATCATTGGACCGTGGTATGTTCCAAGCTCGCATTTTTGGTTAAAGACGACATTTAAGTTAGTGACATCGCTGTAGCCGACAAAAAGTTTTGGATTTTTTTTAATTAGCTCATAGTCGATTTTATCTAAAAGCTGTGAAGAAGAAAATCCGCCTTTTACACAAAAAATAGCTTTTATTTCAGGGTTTGAAAATGCTTCGTGCAAATCATTTATCCGAATATCAGCGCTTCCTGCCATATATCCTCCAATATTTTGAGAAAGGCTTTTTCCAGCGACAGGATAAAATCCAAGATTTTTTATAATTTGTTTACACTTTTCTATTTCTTCTGGTAAAATAGGCGAAGAAGTGCATATTAAAAAAACTTTATCGCCATATTTAGGCGCTTGTGGAAATTTTATCATTTTTTTCTCCTTTTAATTTTTACAATTTTTTTATTAAATTTTTGTTTTTGAATAAAATTTTTTTCGACAATAATTTTTTTCCAATTTTATTTTTTTAAAGTCAAAAATTTCATCTTGAAATTCCAAAAAAATACTGTTTCAAAAAAATTTATTTATCTCAAGAACTGCTTTAATTTCTCCCTTATTTTCAAAAATATTTTCCAAGTGCTCTAAGACAATTTCTTTTGTAGCATCAAATGTCTTAATAGTTTTTATTTTCCCAGTTTGTAAAAATTCTCTTGTTTGAGCGATCAGCCAAGGATTTCCAATAACTCCTCTTGAGAGCATAATTCCATCCAAATTACATTTTTTAACTTGTTCTTTTATAAATTTTGGCTCAAATAAATCTCCGTTTCCAAAAAATTCTGTATTTCGTGGAAGTTTACTTAAATTTGAAACAATTTCCCAATTTGCTGTGCCAGAATAAAATTGATTTTGTGTTCTACCGTGAACGCAGATAAAATCAAGATTGTATTTATTTGCCAAATCCAAAAAAATTTCTGGATTGTTAAAATTTTTGTAGCCAGTCCGAATTTTTATTGAAAGTTTTGTGTCCGAATTTAATTTTGGAAGCAATTCTGAAAAAAGTTCGTCCATTAAATTATAATTTTCCAAAAGTGCTGAACCCGCTCCATTTTTTATAATTTTTGGCTGTGGACAACCCATATTTATATTAATTTTTTTTAAACCCAATTTTTTTTCTAATTTTAAAAATTCCTAAAAAAAGTTCGTTTTTATCGCCACCAAAAAAATCTGTGTTCCAGTTTTTTTCTTTGTCATCGCACTTCAAAAAGTTCGTTAATAGTGGCTTCATTTTCACGATTTAATAAATTGGCATTGACCATTTCTGTAAATAAAAAGATCTGGATTAAATTTTTTTCCATTATTTTTTTCTAAAGGAATAATCGGTAATTCCCGACATTGGAGCTACATATATTTTTCATTTTTTTCTCCTAGATTTTTTTATTTATTATATAATTTAAAAATAAAAAAATCAAATTAAAAATTTTTTTGTAATATATATTACAGATTTTTTTTAAAAAAATATGATAAAAATCTTACTCGAAAGAAAAAAATATTTAAAAATAAATATTTAAAAGCAAGTATTTTTAAATATAAAAATTATTATTATTTTTTTAAATAATAAAAAAATAATTAAATTAAATTAAAAATAAACTAAATTTAACTTAACTTAACTTAACTCAACTAAATCTAAAGAAAAAAAGACTTGTTTTTTTAAATTTAATAAAAAAATATTTTATTTATAAAAAAATCTAAAATTAATTTTTTTAAATGTGAGGGGAAAAAATATGAAAGATTTACTGAATAAAACGCTATATGATATTATAAATGACGATCCAAAAAAATATGATTTTTTTCATTACAAATGGATTTGATACTCTTAAAAAAATAAAAAAATGCTTCAAATTATGGGGAAAAATATAAAATTGGGAATGGCATTAAAAACAAAAAAAATTAATCCCGAATTATTTCTGGAAAAACTAAATGCTTTTTTAAAAAAAGATAGTGAAGTCGATATTTCGCTTGAAGAAAATGAAGTTAATAAAGGCAAAGCTAGTAAAAACGATGTTTTGATTGAAGGAGTTTTGCCATGTCCGATTAGAATTCCGCTATTGGAAGGAATTAAAGCATGGGTTGACGCTCAAAATAAAAAAAATGACTACACAATTAAATATGAATTGCAGTCTGCAAATTTAGGACTTGACTGGGTTGTTGAAAAAGTTAAGACTGGAGATGCAAATGAAGTTCCAGATGTTTTGTTGTCAGCTGGATTTGAGCTTTTTTTTGATAAAAATTTGATGGGACAATATATGGAAAATGGAATTTTTGAAACATATTTTGAAAATATGAATAAAGATTTTTGCAATGAAAATATTGATTTGCGAGATCCTAAAAAAAGATATGCAATAATGGGAGTTGTTCCAGCCGTATTTTTGGTAAACAAAACTGCTCTAAAAGATAGAAAAGTGCCACATACTTGGGATGAGATTTTATCCGATGAATTTGAAAATTCGGTCGCACTTCCAATGGCGGATTTGGATTTATTTAATGCATTAATCGTGATGATTTATAAAGAGTATGGAATGGATGGAATTAAAAAACTTGCAAAATCTTACAAAAAAAATCTTCATCCAGCACAAATGGTAAAAGCTAGGACAAAAGCGCAAGAAGCACCAGCAATAAGCATTATTCCATACTTTTTTTCACAAATGGTAAATGGAGCGAGTGATTTAGAAGTTGTCTGGCCAAAAGATGGAGCTCTTTTAAGTCCGATTTTTATGATTACAAAAAAAGAAAAAGCGGATAAAATTAAACCATTTTTAGATTTATTTTTGTCGGAAAAAATTGGAAATTTATTTTCAGCAAATGGAAAATTTCCTACAACAAATCCAAATGTTGACAATCACTTGGAAGAAAATCAAAATTTTAAATGGGTTGGCTGGGATTTTATTTACAAAAACGATGTAGGAAAAATTATTCGTGATGGAGAAAAATTATTTGACGAAGAAATAAAAAAATATTTTTAATAAATTAGGAGAAAAAAATGAATTTAGTTATATTTTCAGGACCGCCATCTTCAGGAAAAACAAGCGTTATCTTGAAAACGGTCGATGCATTAAAAAAACAAGGAATGTCAGTTGGTGTAGTAAAATTTGATTGTCTATATACAGATGACGACAAATTGTATGAAAAAGCGGGAATTCCAGTGAAAAAAGGGATTTCAGGAGCTTTGTGTCCAGATCATTTTTTCGTATCGAATATCGAGGAAGTTGTACAATGGGGAAGAAGTTTGGGATTATCGGTTTTAATTACAGAATCAGCGGGATTGTGTAATCGTTGTTCGCCATACATCAAAGATATAAAGGAGTTTGTGTAATTGATAATTTATCAGGAATTAATACGCCTAAAAAAATTGGTCCAATGTTAAAATCAGCTGATATTGTCATCATCACAAAAGGGGACATCGTTTCTCAAGCAGAAAGAGAAGTATTTGCGTCGAGAGTTAATTCAGTAAATCCGACAGCTATAACAATGCATGTGAATGGTTTGACAGGACAAGGAGCTTATGAATTGAGCACATTGTTGTATGAAAAAGAAAAAGAAATTGAAACAGTTCAAGGGAAAAAACTTAGATTTCCAATGCCTTCAGCACTTTGTTCGTATTGCTTAGGTGAAACAAGAATAGGTGAAAAATACCAAATGGGAAATGTTAGAAAAATGAATTTAGGTGGTGCGAATGAATAGAAATTTAGTGGATAAACTTTCGATGAAAGAATTAATAGAAAAATATCCGTTTGCTGAAAATTTTTTCGTTGAAAATAATATAATTATTGAAGGATATGAAAACGAAACTTTTAGTAAGTTTTTGAAAATGTTTACAGAAGAGCAAAAAGAAGACATGGCACTTGATGTGGAAAATATTGAGATTTCGTTAATTGAATATGTTGAGCAAATGAAATTATTTTTGGGAATGGAAGAAGAAACAGGTGTTGAAACGCTTACAATTTTGGCTGGACAAGACAAAACAGGAAATCCAGAAGGATTTGGAAGATTAGATATTCATAAATCAGAAATAATTTCAATCGTAGGACCAACAGGTTCAGGAAAATCAAGATTATTAGCTGACATCGAATGGACGGCACAAAAAGATACGCCAACCCAAAGAGAAATTTTAATAAATAACGAATCTCCTGACAAAAAATGGAGATTTTCATCAAATAATAAATTAGTTGCTCAATTATCGCAAAATATGAATTTTGTTATGGATTTGTCGGTTAAAGAATTTTTGGAATTACATGCTAAAAGCCGTATGGTTGAAGATGTGGAAGCTGTAACAGAAAAAATAATTTTAGAAGCAAATAAATTAGCAGGAGAAAAGTTTAACCTAGATACAGCAATCACAGCCTTAAGTGGAGGACAATCAAGAGCATTAATGATCGCCGACACAGCAATTTTAAGTTCATCTCCAATCGTTTTAATTGACGAAATTGAAAATGCTGGAATTGATAGAAAAAAAGCATTAGAATTATTGGTTTCTGCAGATAAAATAGTCTTAATGGCAACTCACGATCCAACACTAGCTCTAATTGCAAATAAAAGAGTAATTATAAAAAATGGTGGAATTGCTAAAATAATCGAAAACAACGCTAGAAGAAAAAAAGAAATTTTTAAAAAGAATTAGATAAAATGGACGAAAAAAATTCAAAAAAATGAGAGCAAATTTGAGAAATGGGGAAATCTTGAAATTGGAAACTTTAAAAACTTTAAAATCTAAAATTATAAATAAAAAAATATATTGCTAAAATTAAATGCAATATTTTTTTATTTTAAAAACTTTTATTTTTCTTCAGTCATAACAAGTTCTGCAAGTTTTCCATCCACAACTTTTATTAATTCTTTGGTTTTAACTTCCATTTGAAGTCCTCGCTTTCCAGCGGAAACAACTATTTTATCAAACATTTTTGCTTCTGTATCAAAAAAAGTCTTGTATTTTTTCTTCATTCCAACAGGAGAACATCCTCCACGAATGTAGCCAGTATTTTTTTCAAGTTCAGAAAGTGGAAGTAGATCAATATTTTTTTCACCACAGGCTTTTGCCACTTTTTTTAAGTCCAAATGTTTCTCGCTTTGAATGACACAGACAAAAAGCTCTTTACTTTTCCCTTTTAACACAATCGTCTTAAAAATTCTGTCGGCTAATTCTGGAAAATGATTGCCAACTTCGACTCCTACATGTTTATCTTCACTCCATTCGTAAGTGTGAATATCATAATGAATTTTTTGTTTGTCCAAAATTCTAAGTGCATTTGTTTTCGGTATTTTATGTTTCATACTTGTAAATCTCCTAATAATAAAATTTTTTATTTTTTTATATTAATATTATAACAAAAACTGTTTTATTTTTAAATAAAAAAATAATCTTGAAATAAAAATATAATTTAATAAAATTATGCTTGAAAAATACTGTATACCCTGTTATAATTATAGAAAATATCTTGAAAGGTTAAAAGATGGATGGATAAAAATTTAATAATACCAAATCATATAGCAATTATTATGGATGGAAATGGAAGATGGGCAAAAAAGCGTGGAAAAATAAGATTGGAGGGGCATAGAGCTGGAGCAGCTAGTCTTGAGAGAATTTTAAGATATGCCGGAGAAATTGGAGTGAAATATTTGACTGTTTATGCTTTTTCAACTGAGAACTGGAAGCGTCCGCAAAAGGAAGTAAATGGTCTTATGGATTTATTTGGAAAATATTTGGATAAAGAGAAAAAAAATCTTAAAAAGCAAGGTGTGAAGTTAGTTGTGACAGGGGAGAAAGAAAATATTTCTCCAAAACTTCTAAAAAAAATTGAAGATACACAAAAATTTTTGGAAGATTGTGAAAAAATAACTTTTAATATTGCTTTTAATTATGGCGGAAGAAGGGAAATTGTAAGTGCGGTAAATAAAATTTTGAGTGAAAATGAAACAAAAAAAATCGAAAAATTACAGAAGAAGAGTTTTCAAAATATATGTACCGACCAGAAATCCCAGATCCAGAACTTGTAATCAGAACGAGTGGCGAATTTAGGATAAGTAATTTTTTGCTTTGGGAAATTGCCTATTCGGAGTTTTATATAACAGATGTTTTCTGGCCTGATTTTGATGAAAATGAATTAGATAAAGCGATTTTATCCTTTAATAAAAGGGATAGAAGATACGGAGGGCTGAATGTTAAGTAGATTATTTATTATTTTGTTGTTTGTACCTTTCCTTTTATGGATATTTTTAAAAGGAAATCTGATGTTTTTGGTGTTTACTCTTGTAATAATTGGAATATCGCTTTTTGAATTTTACAAAATGCTAAAGGACAAGGGCTTTGAAGTGGCAAGCAGGATTGGAATGGGACTTGGGTTGTTTTTACCTGTTGCGATATATTTTCAGGAAAATTCAAAAAATATTTTTTCGTATTTTAAATTTGAACTTTTTAAGCAAATTAACTTTGATATGGGAGGATTTATCGTATTTGCAATAATTCTTCTGTCTTTAAGGCAAGTTTTCAAAGTAAAAATTCATAATGCAATGGCAGAAATTTCCTACACTTTATTTGGAATAATTTATGTTTCGTATTTATTTTCACATATTTTATTATTAAAATACGAATTTCCAAATGGAAATATTCTAGTTGTAATGACTTTTATGCTAATTTGGGCATGTGACATTTCCGCTTACCTTGTCGGAATGGCAATCGGCGGGAAAATATTCAAGCACAGGCTTGCTCCAAAAATCAGTCCGAAAAAATCAATCGAAGGTGCAATAGCAGGAATTTTGGGAGTATTTTTAGTGATTTTATCATTTGATAAAATATATTTATTTATTGCAAATTTTGTCTGCGGAATTTCATTTTTAACAAAAACTTGTTCCGTAAATTACGACTATGTCGCCATCGGTGGACTAAAAGCCTTTATTTTTGGCACTTGCAATTGGAGTTTTTGCCGAATTGGGAGATTTGGTGGAATCTAAGATAAAAAAGAGAATTGGAAGTTAAAGATTCTGGGAATTTGCTTTTGGGACATGGCGGATTTTTGGATAGATTTGACAGTGCATTGTTTGTATTGCCGATTGTTTATTATTTTATGAAATATGTTGCATATTTATAATTTATAAAAAAATTAAAGAAAAATTAAGAAATAAGGAGAAAAAAATAAAAAAAGATGACAGAATTAGAAATTAAACAAGAAGTAGAAAGACAATTTAATATTTTAAGTCGCGGGTGCGATGAAGTAATTAATGAAAATGAATTTAAGAAAAAGTTGGAAAAATCAATTTCAACAAATACTCCATTAAGGGTAAAATTAGGGATTGATCCGACTGGTTCTGATTTGCACTTGGGACATGCGGTACCTTTGAGAAAATTGAAACAGTTTCAAGATTTGGGGCACGATGTGTTTTTCTTGATTGGAACTTTCACTGGAAGAATTGGAGATCCAACTGGAAAATCTGAAACTAGAAAAATGTTGTCAGAAGAACAAGTTATGGAAAATATTAAAACATATTTGGATCAAGTAAAATTAATTTTGGATTTAGATAAAATTAATGTTGTTTACAATGCTGACTGGCTAGAAAAATTATCGTTATCAGATGCGTTGAATTTGTTGTCACAATTTACAGTTTCACAAATGATTTCGAGAGAAGATTTTTCAAAAAGATTATCTGAAAATAAACCAGTTTCATTGATTGAGTTTATGTATCCAATTTTACAAGGGTATGATTCAGTAGAATTACATGCTGATGTGGAATTAGGTGCGACTGAACAAAAATTTAATTTGTTAAGAGGAAGAGATTTACAGAAAAACTTTGGTCAAGAGCAACAAATTTGTATGATAATGCCGATTTTGGTTGGACTTGATGGAGTGGAAAAAATGTCTAAATCATTAGGAAACTACATTGGTGTAAAAGATACGCCAAATGATATGTTTGGTAAAGTTATGTCAATTTCAGATGAATTGATGGAAAACTATTACACAATGATAACTGATGTTCCTTTTGAAAAAATTGAAGAAATTAAAGCACAAATCGCAGATGAAAGTTTACATCCAATGGAAGCTAAAAAACAATTGGGAGCAGAAGTTGTAAAAATTTACTACGGTGAAGAAGCGGCTAAAGAAGCGAGAGATTGGTTTGAAAATGTATTCAGTAAGAGAAACTTAAATGTTGACTTGCCTGAAGTTGAGTTGGAATACAAAGAAGTTGGAATCATTGATTTATTGGTAAAAGAAACTGGATTAATGAAAACAACAAGTGAAGCTAGAAGATTAATTCAACAAGGTGGATTCAAAATAAACGATGAGCCAATAAAAGATGTGAAAGCTACAGTTGTTCTTGAAAGTGGAATGATTGTGAGAGCTGGGAAGAAAAAAATTGTTAAAGTGAAATAATATTTTTTTAAAAAAATAAAAAAAGTAAAGTTTTGATTTTTGAAATTATCAAATTATTATAAAAATAAAAAAATTACTCATTTAAAAAAATTTAAGTAAAAAGTTTAAGTGAGTAATTTTTATTTTAACAAAAAAATTCAAAAATTCTTTGTATCAAGATATTTATATTTTTATAATAAGTTTATTCCATTTTCACGGCAAACTTTTTTAATATCTTCAGTCCAGAATGAAGCTTGAACTTCTCCAATGTGTGCTTTTTGCAAAAAGAACATACAAATTCTTGATTGTCCAATTCCACCACCGATTGTTAATGGTAATTCTCCATTTAAAAGTTGTTTGTGGAAATCTAACTCTTTTCTTTCTTCCAAGTTTAATTCTTTTAATTGTCTTTCTAATGCATCTTTATCAACACGAATTCCCATTGAAGATAATTCCAATGAATGATTTAATGCGGGATCCCACAAAATCAAATCTCCGTTTAATTCCCAGTCATCATAGTCTGGAGCACGACCGTCGTGTCTTTGTCCAGAAGCTAAAACTTTTCCAATTTGCATAACGAAAATTGCTCCTTTACTTTTTGCAAATTCATTTTCTCTTTCTTCTGGAGTTAAATTTGGATATAAATTTTCTAATTCTTGTGAAGTTATGAAAGTAACTTCATTTGGTAAATTGATTTTTACTTTTTCAAATCTAGCACTAAGTTCTCTTTCTGTATTTAAAAAGACTTTGTATATTTTTCTAACAGTTTCTTTTAAAAAATCAAAATTTCTATCTTCTTTTGTGATAACTTTTTCCCAATCCCATTGGTCAACATAGATTGAGTGTGTGTTGTCCATGTCTTCATCTCTTCTAATTGCGTTCATATCTGTATAAATTCCTTGTCCTACAGGAACTTTATATCTTTTTAACGCCATTCTTTTCCATTTTGCAAGTGAATGTACGATTTCTAATGTTTCGCCAGGAACTTCTTTTGTTTCAAATGCAACTGGTCTTTCCACGCCATTTAGGTTGTCATTTAACCCCGAAGCCTTTTTTACGAATAACGGTGCCGATATTCTTGTTAAATTTAATGCGCTTGAAAGTTCTTTTTCAAAAAAATCTTTTACGAACTTAATCGCAATTTCTGTTTCCATTATCCCGTATTTTGGGTCATAACCTTCTGGTATAAAAATACTTGACATAATTTTTCTCCTTCTTTTCTCAAATTTTATTTTTTCTACCCGTTTATGTTAGCAAAAATTCTAAATTTTTTTGTCAAATTTTTTTATTTTTTTATAAAAAAATTAGAAAATGGCTTTTATTTCTTTTTTTATAAAGCGAATAAATCTGCATTATCAGTGTTTCAACTCCAGCACTCATCTCAATTTTTTTCCTGTTTTTATAGAATTTTTCAACTTTCCACGAGCGATATACTAATTTTTTTAAACTTTCTAAACTATAATTTTTTTCTAATTCCAATTTTTTTGAAAAATAGCGTACGAATTTGGAATTCTGTTATTTGTTTTAAATGCTTCTTTTACTTTTTTTCAAACTGAATTTTTAAAAAGTGTTATAATTAGAGCTAAATTGTTTACCTTCTTTTTTTAAAAATTTTTTTATTTTATATAAAAACTTCCAATTCGTTATACAGTGAATAAAGCACTCCCATATATTCTTTAGTTTGCTCTAAATATTTCATAACTTCATTTATTCTATTTGATAAAAATTTCTTTAGTTATTTCGTAAATTTTTATACTCTTTTTCTATAGAAATAATATTCTTTAGTTTTTAAATCAAAATTTTCTCCACCTAAAAAAATTTTTTTATTTTTTTCAATTTCATTTTTCACTTTAAAAAGGATTTGTTCCAATCATTTCCAAAAAGTGAACTAGCATTTTTATTTATTTTTCAGCTCAAGCATAACATAATTTTGTATTTCAATATCTTCATCTTTTAAAAAAACAAAAAAATTTTTAATTTTTTTTATCTTTTTCAAGTTTATCAAGAGTTTTTTTAGCTCGGCATTCAATTTTTCCATCTTCTTTTTCATAGTCAATAATAATTTGCTTATTTATTATATCCAAATTAGCGATGTTTTTTTCAAAAAAATGTTTCAAATTTTTTTATTTTTTTGTGACCTTTTTAACACAATGAGTTCCTGCGAAGAAAAAAATAGAATTTATCGAAATTTTTGAAGAAAATTTTCATCTTCCTTAAGTTCTGCATCAAAAAAAGCTCTCAGAGATATTAGGATTTTTTTCTCTTAATTTATTTAAAAATTTCAAAATATTTAAATTCTCTAAATTTTGTTCCACCAATAAAATAAATCATTTTACCTCTTTTCAAAATTTTTTTATTATTTTTTTAAATTTTATTTATTAATTAATTTAATTCAATTTTTTTCTTTTATTTTTTTATTTTTTTATTTTTTTATTTTTTTTATTTTTCTCTTTATTAATTAATTAATTTATTTATTTTAATATTCTAACTTTATGTTCTAAAATTATATCACAATAATTATTATTTAGCGACATTAATTTTTTTCGTTTGAAGTATTTTTTTACTTGTGATAAAAATAAAAATAAGGTAAAATAAATAAAAATAAGTAAAATAAAAAAATTAAAGTATAAATATTAAAAAAATAAAAAATAAAAAATAAAATTTTTGAAAGGAAAAAGCGATGTATTTAAAGGCATTGGAGATAAACGGCTTTAAGTCGTTTGCAAATAAAACGGTAATTGAGTTTGACAGCGGAATAACTTCAATTGTGGGACCGAATGGAAGTGGGAAAAGTAATATTTTAGATGCAATTCTGTGGGTTTTGGGAGAACAGAGTTATAAAAATATTAGAGCGAAAGAGAGTTCAGATGTAATTTTTTCTGGAGGAAAAAATAAAAAGGCAAAAAATCAAGCAGAAGTTAGTCTTTATATTAACAACGACGATAAATATTTGGACATTGATTTTACAGATGTGAAAATCACTCGGAAAATTTTTAAAAGTGGGGAAAATCAATATTTTTTGAATAACGAAAGAATTCGTCTAAAAGATATTCACAACTTGTTTTTGGATACAGGAATTGGGAAACAGGCTTATTCTGTGATTGGTCAAGGACGAGTTGAGAGGATAATTGGGTCTTCACCAAAAGAGCTTAGAGAAATAATTGAGGAAGCGGCTGGAGTTAAAAAGGCTAAGAATGAGAAGGAAGAAGCTACGAAAAAACTTGAAAATGTCAAAAATGAAATTGAGAAAATAGACTATGTGGAAAAAAGTTTGTCAAAAAGAGTGGAAGAACTTAAAATTGAACAAAAAAAGGCAAGGCTTTACAAAAAAATTTCTGATAAAATGGACACTCAAAAATTTATGATTTTGGAATATGGAATTAATGAAAAAAAATTTTTGCGTGATGAGTTTGAAGAAAAAAATAGTGAAATTTTGGAAAAATTGGAAAAACTTGAAAAAAATTTGTCTGAGAAGCGAGAAGAGTCGGAAAAAAATTGGCAAAAATGATGAAGCTAAAAAAATCTTGTTTTACAAAAAAACAGAGAAATAGTAATTTTTGGCGAAATTGAAAAAAACTTAAAGATGAATATTCTAAGATTTTTGAATAAAAGTTCTAATTTAGAAATTGAGGCTTTGGAAAAAGAGAAAAGAAAAAAAGATTTGAAATTGAAATTTCTTCTAAAGAAAAAAATTTTTGAATGATTCAAAAAAATGAATTAGAAATTTTGGAAAGACAATTTTTTTGAAAAAGAAAAAAAGAAAAAGAAATTTATAAAAAAAGTTTTGGAAATAAAAAAATAGAAGTGAAAAAAATCGAAAAAGAGTTGAAAGAGAGAACTCAAAAAAATTCTAATTTAGAGATTGACAAAAATAAAAAAATTGCTGGAGAAAAATGAAGATTTGGAAAAAAAGGATTTTTTTGTCTAAAAAAACGAGAAAAAAAGAAATTTTTTTCACAAATGGAAAAAAATTAAAAGAGAATTTTGAAAAAAATTATTCAAGAAAAAAAGAAAAAAATTTGAATTTCAAAAAGAAAAAAAGAAAAGGAAAAAAAGCGCAGAGTGAAAAAGGAGATTTCTAGCTTAACAAATGAAATTGATGATTTGCGAGAAAAAAACATTCGGAAAAATGTGAAAAAAATAAAAATAAAAATAAATTTTGAGCTGCAAAATTTGAAAATTAAAAAAATGTGATTTCTAGTGCGATTGAAAAACAATGAAACTTTTTAACAAAAGCATTAAATATATATTAGACAAAAAAATAAATGGAGTTGTAGGAGCTTTTGTAAATTTGATTGAAATTCCCTTTGGCTTTGAAGCAGCAATTCAAACTTTGTCAGGCGGAATGTTTCAAGATATTGTCACACAAAATACCGAAGTTGCACGAAATTGCATTGAACTTTTGAAAAAAGAAAAAATGGGAAGAGCTTCATTTTTGCCGATGAACGATATAAAAGTTTTTAAAAGTTTGAATTTTCTTCCAAAAATTGAGAAAAATTTTTCAAAAAAATTGTCTGACGAATTTAGTGAAAGTGAGAAAAAAAGCATTGTTTTAAATACGAAAGGTCAAAATGGAATAATTGATTTCGCAAGAAATATTGTGAAATTTGATAAAAAAACTTGGAAAAAAAGTTGTTCAATTTGTTTATGGAAATTCTGTTATTGTACAAAATTTGGAAATTGGAATTGAACTTTTAAAAAAAGGTTTTAGTGACAGAATTGTGACGCTTAACGGCGATATTATCACTTCTCGTGGAAGAATGACTGGAGGATTTTTCGCAGAGAAGAGATGAACTTCTTTTCAAAAAAAGAATTGAAAAAAATTAGAAGAAAAAAATTTTAGAAAAAAAGAAAAAAAGTTTTTTTTGAGTTTAATGAAAAAAGTTGAGAAAAATTTTTTTGAAAAAAAGCTGAAAAAAATTGACAGAAGGAAAAAAATGAGTTGCAAAAATAATTTTAGAGAATTTCAAAAATGAATATAGCGAGTTTGTAAAAAGTTACGATAATTTTAACGGAAATTTTTTTACGAGAAAAAAAGGTCGATTGACACTTTGGAATATGAAATTTCTCAAATTGACGATTTTATTTCGGAAAAAGAAAAAAACTTTTTCAAAAATCTTGAATTAATAAAAAAATTGACGAATATATTAAAGAAAAATAATTTAAAAATTGGAAAAACTTAAAATTGAGAGTTCTAAAATTGAAAATACGGAAAAAAATTTTTTTGCAAAAAAATTAAATATCGTTGATAAAGATTATGAAATTTTGAAAGTGAAAAAAAGAGCAATAAAAAAAGATATGACGAAATTTACAGCGACTATAAAAAAATTTGAGAGAAATTGAAAAATATTGTAAAATTTGAAAACGAAAAGAAATTTTTACAGAAAAAAATTAAATTCTGAAATTTTTTTCTAAAGAAAATGAAATTTCTAAATATGAAAATGCAAATAAAAATATTTTGTCCGAAATTAAAAAAATGAAGAAGAAATTCAAAAAAATTTGAAAAAGTTTGAGCGAGAAATTTTGGGAGAACTAAAAAAATTTAGAAATTGAAATTGTTAAGTTTCAAAGCGAAAATGAAAAAAATTATCTGAGAAAAATTAAAAAAATGAAAAAGATTTGAATCTTGAAACTGAAAAAAATTGGCGAAATTGAAGAAAAAAAGTTATGCAAGATGAAGAATATTTTGAGATAAGCAATGAAAAAAAGAATTTTTGGAAATAAAAAAAGAATTTTCTAAAAAAATGAAAAAAAGTCGTGCGGAAATTGGGGAAGTTGACTTGTCGTCGATTGAAAAAAATTTGAGCGTGAAAATAAAGAATATGAAAAATCTTGTGAATCAAAAAAAAGATTTGGTGGAAAGCCGAAAAACGCTTTTTGGAATTTATTGAAGAAATTGAAAATGAAGTGCGAGTAAAATTTTTGACCGCTTACAAAGAAATTAATAAAAATTTTGAATATATGTGCGAAAATATTTTGAATGGAGCAAGGGGAAATATAAAATTGATAACACCTGAAGATGTTTTGACAACTGGACTTGAGCTAAGCGTAAAATACAAGAATAAACCTGAGCAATCGCTTTTACTTTTGTCAGGTGGAGAAAAATCAATGTTGGCAGTTTCGTTTATTATGGCAATTTTTATGTTCAGACCGAGTCCTTTTACTTTTTTTGACGAAATTGAAGCGGCTCTTGATGAAAAAAATACGAAAAAAATTGTGGAACTGCTTCATAATTTTACTGATAAATCGCAGTTTATCTTAATCACACATAATAAAGAAACTATGAAAGGTTCGCACAGACTTTATGGAATTACGATGAATAAAGAAATTGGAGAAACTAAAGTTGTTTCAGTTGATGTATAATATAATATTTAATATAAAAAATGGGGAATTTTTGTTCCCCATAATTTTTTAAAAAATTCCAATCCCATTCATTTCAACAAATCTAAAAAGTAAATCGTTAAAAACGCCTTCGTTTTTATTTTCATCATAAGGCAAAGTGAATTCGCCGTCTCTATTTGTCCAAAGTCTGTCGTAGTAATCTGAAATTTGTTTTGAAACTTTTTGGTCGTAACTCGAAACTATTTTTATTTCATTCTCTAAATTATAATTTCTCATATTTCTTCTTGTAAAGTTAGTCGAGCCGCCATAAGTTATCATATAATCTTTTTTGAAAATAGACATCATTTTTACATGATACATCTCTTCACCTCTGTTGTAAAATCTAACGGTGATGTCATAGTTATGTTTTCGTGCAAATTTCATAAGTTCTCCTGTGGAAGCTTTGTTTGGAAAACCTGCCGTTGAATTATTTAAGATTATTTCAAATTTTACGCCTTTTTTAGCAGCTTTTCTTATATCGTTAATAATTTTCCTGTCCGCCAAAAAGAACTGCGCTATTACAACTTTATCGCCAGATTTTGTATTCTTTAGTTCTTTTGAAATATCAATTCCAGTCGCTCCTTCAGTAAAATATTGCAACTTAATTTTGTCATTTTGAGAATCTGGAATTTCAAATTTTTTATTTGGTAAATTTTGTTTTAAATTTCCATCTTTTTTTGTAATTCTTGCAACTGGTTTTTCAGCATCGTAAATTTTTTGAATGATTGGCGAAGAAAATTTAAAAGCTACATTTGAATGTCTTGAACCTTCGGCGTGTGGATTTGCAGAAGTTAGCATAGCTGTATTTTCATTCATAATCAATTTTCTGTGGTCAGCTTTGGCGTTTAGCGCTCTTAAAATACTTCTAATCGTAACTGGGTCAGTTCCTTCATAAGCTGGATTTTTAGTTTTTCCAACATTTTTAGGATTTCCAAAAGGTCTTATAAAAAGTCGCCAAGGTGTTGAATACAAGTGCAGTGGGTCACGCAATTTTGCTAAATCCACATAGCCTATTTTTACTCCAGCTTCTTCCAATTTTTTGTGAGTTGGATTGTCAAATGCACCGTAAAAAGTGTTGCTTTCATCGAGTATCAAATAAATTTCAACATTTGGTTCTTTTTTCTTTTTTTCCAGAATTTTTTGAGCAAATTCTTCAGCGATTGGAAGTGGATGCAATTTTTCTTCCACACCTTTTCCAACCCAGTCGTTAAAGACAAAAATGTCCATAAGAAAAAAGTTATGAGCGTTGTCCAAAATATCATAAGCCTGATCCCAAATTTGTCTTTCATAATGTGTTACGCCATCTTTTTTGTAAGTCAAATCATAGTAAAAGTCGACATTGTCGGCATTGTAGACATTAGTTTTGGTTTGAAGTCCCATTTTTTCATAACTTTTGCATGAAAATATCGACATAAAAATAAGTAAAATTAAAAAAATATTTTTTTTCCGCATAAAAAATCTCCTTTTTCGATTCTCACTAAATAATACAATTATTTTTTTGTAAAAAAATCAATATTTTTTTGTTTTTTTAGTAAATCAAAGTAATTTTTCAGATATAAATATTTTTAAGCCACTTTTTTTCCTAATGTTCTCCCTTGTAATTAGTTAAAAAAATATGGTAAAATTTCTTACGAACTTAGGGATAAAAATATATAAGTTATATATAATAAAAAAATAAGTTTTATCCTACTACTATAAGGAGAGTTTTTTTGAAATGAAAAAAATTTGTGTTTTTCGTTGGCATTTCTAATTTCTGGAATTTCTTTTTTTCGGGGACTTGTCATTGGATTAAAAATCCTAATTTTTATGTAAAAAAAGAGATAGAATTGATTAATACTAATAAGATGAATTTAAAAAGGAAATATTTACTGTGATGTTGACAGAGATTATTTAACATATTATATTGGCACTGGAAATTTGGAAGTTGGACTTGTTTATAATGAAAAAGAAAAAAAGAATTGACTTATGAAAATATTATGAATATTTTTGCTAGATTTTTGAAAAATGATATTGCAAAAATTAGTTCCAGATAATATTCCAGCAAAAAAATTTAAAAAGAAAAACCGCAATTTTATACATATAGATTATATATTTACGACGCTAAGCAAAATGATACATATATGTTTTTTTCAAATATTTTTTTGACACAACAAAACCCGATGGCGACTGGAAGATGTACTACAACAGCGAGATTTTTTTCTAAAAATGAATAACAATGTAGTTGACATATTCCAAAAAAATGGATATGGACCAACTGAAGATATTGTTTATTAAAAACAATGTTTGGGAAAAGTAAAAAAATGGATATAATTTTAGAAGAAGATATAGCATATAAAAACAAAAAGTTAATGATTTTGGCGTAGAGCCTGTAAATAAAAAGAATTATTACAACTGGCGAGAAATTAATTTTTTTAAAAAAAGGAATATTTGAAAAAGAAATTAGCGGAAAAAGTAAAAAAATAGTAAAATTATAAAAATATAAAAAGAAAAAAATCAATTGTTTGTATCAAGTATGTTTTTTTGTTTCAACTCCAAATGGGAAAAGTTTACAAATGTGATGGAAATAAAAAAAGAAAAATAAAAAGCACTTGTCTTTGAAACAGATAAGTTAATCACAGCTATGAATTTTATAACGAGTGGAAGAATTGTCTATATAGAAGATAACACATTGTTTTCTTACGATGTGGATACGCAAGAATTAATTTTTTTACAAAAAATAAATAAAAAAATAAAAAAATTGGAAATTATGATATTTTTTTACAAGTGGTGAAAAATGTTATAATTAAATTTAGGGAAGAAGAAAAAGAAAAATAATATAATTTATATTTTTTTGAAAATAAATTAAAAAAATATTTGAAATAAAAACTGAAAATGACCACACTTATTCCAAAAATAGTTGGGATTAAATATTTTGCGGGAACGGAAGAAGGCGAAATAGAAGTTTGGAATATTTTGGACAAAGAATTGTACAATTCTATAAAAAAATAGCGGATATAAAAATTAATTATATAGAAGAAGATGAAGAAAAAAATTTTTTTATTGGACTAGTTGATGGAACGATGATAATTACCGATAAAGATTTTAAAATATTGAGAAAAAGAAAAAGTTTCAGATGAAGAAATACAAAAAAATATGTATAATTGAAAATGAAATTTATATTTTGATTTCAGACAAAAAGAATTATAAAATATAAAAATGATTAATAAATAAAAAAATTTATAAAAAAATTTGAGGAGGAAAAGATGATTTACACATTGACACTAAATCCTGCATTGGATTACGACATGTATTTGGAAAATGAATTGGAAGCAGAAAACTTGAATCTTGCAAAAGAGGTAAATTACAGAGCAGGTGGAAAAGGAATTAATGTTTCAAAAGTTTTGAAAAACTTAGGAATTGAATCTACAGCGATAGGATATGTTGCAGGATTTGTAGGAGATTTCATTGTAAAAGATTTACAAAAAAAGATGGAATAAAAATCAGAATTTGTAGAATTAGATGGAATCACAAGAATTAATGTAAAAGTTAATGGAAACGACAAAGAAACAGAATTAACTGGAGTTTCGCCAAAAATAACAGATGAAAAATTACAAGAATTAGTAAAGAAAATGGCTGACTTGAAAGATGGAGACATTTTGGTATTATCTGGAAGTATCCCTTCATCTATTAGTAACAAAATTTATAAAGAATTATCAGAAAATGTAAAAGCAAATGTAGAAATAGTGCTTGATACAAGAGGAAACTTATTGCAAGACAATATTCATAACAATCTTTTTCGTTAAACCAAATATTCATGAATTAAGAGATATGTTTGGTGAAAAAAATTAGAAACTAAACAGGAAATTGTTGAAAAAAATGTAAATATTTCTTGGATAGAGGGGTAAAAAAATGTAATTTTTATCTCGTGGTGGAGATGGAGCTTTGCTTGTAAATAAAGAATTTGTATTGAAGCTAGTGTTCCTAAAGGGAAATTGATTAATTCTATTGGAGCTGGAGATTCGATGGTAGCAGGATTTGTGGCAGGATTTGTTAAAGGAATGTCTACAGAAGATGCTTTCAAATTGGCAGTGGCTTCGTGAAGTGCGACAGCTTATTCTTATGGAATGGCAGAAAAAGATTTAGTTGATAGATTGTATAGCGAAATTGAAATTTTTAAAAAGAAAAATTTATAAAATTATTAATAATTAAAAATATAAAAAAATAAAAAAAGAAAGGTGGAAAGATATGAGAATATCAGATTTACTAATTAAAGATAGAATAAACCTAGATGTTCAAGCAAATGACAAGCCTAGCCTTATTAGAGAACTTGCAAAATTGCATGAAAAAACAGGTGTGTTAAATGACTATGAAGGATATATTGAAGCATTGGAGGCTAGAGAAGCACAAAGTTCAACAGGTATTGGTGAAGGGATTGCAATTCCTCATGCAAAAAACAAAAATATGTAAAAAGAACCTGCACTTGCAATGGGAAGAAAAACGAGTGGGATTGATTATCAATCATTAGATGATGAACCAGCAACATTGTTCTTTATGATTGCTGCACCAGATGGAGCGAATAATACTCACATCGAAACATTAGCTAGACTTTCACAATTATTATTGGATGATGACTTTAAAGAAGCTTTAGAAAAAGCTCCAACAGCAGATGCAGTTTTAGATATTATTAATAAAACAGAAGCAGAAAAATTTCCAGATGAAGCTAAAAAAGAAGAAGTAAAAGAAGCACCAGTGGCTAACTCTACATCTTCAGGTGATGAACCTTACATTATCGCAGCAACAGCTTGTCCAACAGGAATTGCACATACATATATGGCAGCGGCAGCATTGAAAAAAGCAGCTGAAGAAATGGGAGTAAAAATTAAAGTAGAAACAAATGGAGCAGACGGTAGAAAGGACATATTGACAAGTGACGACATCAAAAAAGCAAAAGGTGTTATCTTGGCAATAAATAGAAATATCGAAGTTGATAGATTTGATGGAAAACCATTGATTCAAGTGGAAGCAAAAGAAGGAATTAATAATGCAAAAGAATTAATTCAAAAAGTTTTAGATGGAAAAGCGCCTATTTTCCATGCGAGTGGTTCTTCAAAAGATTCTTCAGGTGAAGAAGCTTCTAGTGATAAAAAAGGACTTTACAAACACTTATTAAGTGGAGTTTCTTACATGTTACCACTGGTAATAAGTGGAGGAATTTTAATTGCGTTGGCATTTTTAGTTGATACATTGACAGGTCATGCAAATGCAGGAGATAAATTTGGTACAACAAGTCAATTAGCTAAATTATTGATGACAGTTGGGAAAGCGGCATTTGGATTGTTCTTGCCAATTTTAGGTGGGTATATAGCATTTAGTATGAGTGAAAGGGCTGCATTAACGCCAGGTCTTGTTGCAGGATTTTTGGCAACTCAGCCAATAGTTAAAGATGGTCCAGTTTCAGGATTTATTGGTGCATTAATTGGTGGATTTTTAGCAGGTGTAGTAGTTAAACTTTTAATAAAAGCATTGTCAGGATTACCAAGATCATTAAATGGGTTAAAAATGATTTTATTATATCCAGTATTGTCGGTATTAATAACAGGAACAATAATGTGGGTAGTTGTTAATCCAATAGCTACTTTCATAAATGTTTGGTTAAATAATGGGTTATCTTCAATGCAAGGAGCAAGTGCAATATTATTAGGAGCAATATTAGGTGGAATGATGTCCGTAGATATGGGTGGTCCTATAAACAAAGTAGCGTATGTATTTGGAACAGGAACATTGACATCAGCAGCAATGACTTCAGGAGGAACTTTCTCAATGGCAGCAGTTATGGCTGGAGGAATGGTACCACCTATCGCAATTGCATTAGCATCTACATTATTTAAGAGTAAATTTACTGCACAAGAAAGAGAGGCAGGACTTACAAACTACATTATGGGATTCTCATTTATTACAGAAGGTGCAATTCCTTATGCAGCAGCAGATCCTACAAGGGTAATACCAGCAAGTGTTGTAGGTTCAGCAGTAGCTGGAGCTTTAATTGGATTATTCAGAGTTAAAATACCGGCACCTCATGGAGGAATTTTAGTAATGGGATTAAGTAAGACTGCAAATGGTGGAAACGGATTCTTCTTATATTTGTTTGCAGTTATAATTGGTGCGATTGTATCAGCAGTGTTATTGGGATTATTAAAGAAAAAAGTTGAAAAATAAACCTGTCTGGTTATTTAACAAAAGAGAGTAAGAAGTCTTCGGCTTCTACAAGCGGGAGTAGTTCATATAAAGCAAAATAAGATAATCTAAAATAAATAAAATAAAATCAAAATAAACTAAGGATTAACTTCTATTCATGAAAAAAGTTAATCCTTTTTAATTTTATACTAAACCCTATTTGAATAACGATAACGAATACATTATAAATCTTTTTAGTAGATTAAACTTAATATTTGATTTTTTTAAAACAGGGAATAGTATTAATTTTTTTAATTCTTTAAATTTTTTTAAATGTTTAAATCAAATAATAAAGTAAAAAAATTGAAAAACATAATTTTTAAATTGCATCTTTTTTTATTTTTTTATTTTTTTTCAATATTTTTTTCTGAAAATGTCGTCACTGATTTTTTTGTAAAAAGTATTTCGAAATTTTCATATTTTTTTCTTTTTTTCACTTGAATAAAAAAATTAAAAAAATAAAGATCGGAATAAAAAAATTTTTTTCTTTTTCTGAAAAATATCTCAAATTGTCCACAATCTAACAATTTGTCGGTCTTTATTACAAAAAAATCTCCATTTCTTTTTTTATTCTTTTAGAAAACAAACTCCAAAAATTCAAGTCTTTAATCTGAATTTTTAATGATATTTTCATCAAAAAAACACCTAATTCAGATGAACAAAACTTATTTTTTTTATTTTTTTGTTTAAATTCTTTTAAATTAGCAACATTTAAAACAAACCGTATTGTTTTCAATGTTTCTCATTAATCTCCTCCTCTTTTTTTGTTTTTTTAAATTTTAATAATTCTAATATATTTATGAATAATAAATAAGGTATATTTTTTTATTTTAGATTTTTTTGAATATATTTATTTTTTTGTTAGTTTATTTAAAAATATAAAAAAATTAATTTATAATTAAAATTATTGAAATATTTATTTTTCACACAATAATTCAATGTTTTTAATATTAAAAACATTTTTAAATAAAATTTTATTAAATAGTGCAAGAACACTCGCAACTTTAATCGTGAGATGAATTGCACGAAAATTTTAGTAAGCATATAGGGAAACTTGTATGTAGACACAGAGCAAAACCGTGCAACAAAGAAACTGAACTGCTGGGAACTCTTAAAGCTAGTATAACCACAACATAATACCTAGGTAATAATATATGGTATAAGTGTGATGGTGGCGAAAGCAGAAAAAATATACTAGATGGTGCAAGGTTAAATCCTAAACATTATGATAATAGACAATCAGCAGCTAATCCTGAAAAGGAAAGTTCAACGACTATCCCTCGTGAGGGGAGTACAATACAAGCGATAGGTATTGGAAGTGGTTTCGCCTAAGGTGCCAAAATACACTATGGATAAGATATAGTCTGTGCTTGTTAGAGATAACAAGAAGTTCATAAGAGAACTGCATAAATGGTAGCGTATTTATGTGAACGATGCTTCCCGCTGTTGTGGGGTTTTAAAAACTTTAAAGATATTTAAAAATGAATAAATAAATAAAAATATTACTTTTTTGACAGATAAAATGTAGAATACATGGTATAATATCTCTGATGAAAAGGAGGTGATATCTATGTATTTAACTTTAAAACAACAGGTAAAACATCTTAGTAAAAAAGAGTTTAGGAATTTAAAATATTTATCTCATATAGCCAAGAACTTAACTAATGAAGCAATATATAATATTAGACAGTATTATTTTAATAAGAAAAAGTATTTAAGTTATAATGAAAAACTATAAAATACTTAAAAAAACAGTGAGAACTATAAGAAGTTAAATTCTAATATGGCTCAACAAATTCTAAAAGAAGTAGACGGAAGTTTTAAATCGTTCTTTGCACTTTTAAAACTTGCTAAGAATGGTCAATATAATTTTAAAGATATAAAATTACCTAAATATCTTGCTAAAGATGGATTTACAACTCTTGTTATAGGTTTTGTAAGATTAAAAGATGGTATTCTGATAGTTCCTTATTCAAATTCGTTTAAGAAAACTCATCAGGAAGTTAAAATTAAGCTGCCACCAGTATTAAAAGGTAAGAAGATAAAAGAAATTAGAATAATACCCAAACAACATTCTAGGTACTTTGAAATTCAATATACTTATGAGGTAGAAGAAGTTCAAAGGGAATTAAATAAAGAAAATGTACTAGGAATAGATTTAGGTATAGACAATCTATGTACTTGTGTAACTAATAATGGAGCATCATTCATAATAGATGGCAGAAAAATTAAAATCAATTAATCAATACTATAATAAGATAAATGCAAAAATTACAAAGTATAAAAAGATAAGCAAAAGACCTCCCGCACAACATTAAGACAAAAAGAGAATAGTCAGAAAGAGAAATAATCGTATAAATGATTATCTTTCAAAAAGCAGCAAGAATGATAATAAATTATTGTCTTAATAATGATATAGGAAAAAAATAGTTCTAGGATATAATGAAGATTTTCAAAGAAAAATCAAATATAGGAAGTATAAATAATCAAAAATTTTGTAAATATACCATATGGAAAAATTAAGAGATAAATTAATATACCTATGTAAACTATATGGAATAGAATTTAAACTACAAGAAGAAAGTTATACATCAAAAAGCAAGTTTCTTTTGATGGAGATGAAATTCAATATATGATAAGGAAAAATCCGCAAGAATATATATTCAGTGGAAAAAAAGAATAAAAAGAGGACTATATCAAACAAGCACAGGTAAACTCATAAATGCGGATTGTAATGGAGCATTAAATATATTAAGAAAAAAAGTAAAGTTGTGGACTTAAGCGTCCTATACAATAGAGGTGAACTGAACACACCTAAAAAGAATAAGGATAGCATAGGACTATCAAACTTCTTAGAAAAATTTTTAAATATTTTTAGAGATTTTAGAACCCTGCGACTTTAGTCGTGGGAGGTTCAGTAATTTGTATAAAAAAATAAATTATTTTAAATAAACAAAATTTTTTTAAAAAAATACTGGACTTATAATAATATTTTTTAGTATAATATAAATGTGAATAATAAAATAAATTTAAATAATAATTTTTAGGAGGAAAAATGACGGATATAGAAATTGCTCAAAAGGCCAAATTGAAAAAAATTAGTGAAATTGCGCAAAGTATTGGACTTTCTGAAGATGACTATGAACTTTATGGGAAATATAAAGCCAAAGTTAGTCTTGATGTTTTAAAAAGAAATGCTGACAAAAAAGATGGAAAATTGATTTTGATGACAGCTGTGACGCCAACACCTCCTGGTGAAGGAAAATCAACTGTTACAGTTGGACTTACTCAAGCGTTAAATAAACTTGGATATAAGTCTATTGCAGCATTAAGAGAGCCATCGCTTGGTCCTGTTTTTGGTATGAAAGGTGGAGCTGCTGGAGGTGGAATGTCGCAAGTTGTTCCAATGGAAGAAATTAATCTTCATTTTACAGGAGATATTCACGCAATAGGAGCTGCACACAACTTAATTTCAGCTTGTATTGACAATCACATTCATTTTGGAAATGAACTTGATATTGATGTAAACAATATTACTTTTAAAAGAGTTGTCGATATGAATGACAGAAATTTGAGAAGCATAGTAGTTGGTCTTGGACCGAAAGTAAATGGAACTCCTAGGGAAAATTCATTCCAAATCACTGTTGCCTCAGAAATTATGGCTATCTTTTGTCTAGCTGATTCAATTATTGATTTAAAAAATAGAATTGGAGAAATTGTTTTTGCCTATAACAGAAAAGGTGAAATGTTAAAAGTAAAACAGTTAAATATTCAAGGGGCGGTTGCAGCACTTTTAAAAGATGCTATAAAGCCAAACTTAGTGCAGACATTGGAAAATACGCCTGTATTTATTCACGGTGGACCATTTGCTAACATTGCTCATGGATGTAATTCTCTGATTGCAACAAAAATGGCATTAAAATTATCGGACTATGTTGTAACAGAAGCTGGATTTGCAGCAGATTTGGGAGCTGAAAAATTTTTGGACATAAAAGCTAGATTTGGAGGACTTGAACCTAATGCAATTGTAATAGTTGCAACTGTCAGAGCGCTAAAACATCACGGTGGTGACAAAGACTTGAAAACTGAGAATTGCGAAACTCTTTCAAAAGGACTTGAAAATTTGGAAAAACATATTGAAAGTATGCAAAAATATAATATTCCAGTTGTTGTAGCAATTAATAAATTTATAACTGATACGGATGCAGAAGTTGAAATAATAAGAGATTTTTGTAAGAAAAAAGATGTAGAAGTTGCTCTTTGTGAAATTTGGGAAAAAGGTGGAGAAGGTGGAAAAGAGCTTGTTGAAAAAGTGATGGACGCTATCGAAAAAAATGAAAAGTCAGATAAAAAATATACTCCACTTTATGATTTAGATTTGACAATTCAAGAAAAAATTGAAAAAATCGCAAAAGAAATTTATGGAGCAGACGGAGTAAACTTTTCTGCAAAGGCGAAAAAAAATATTCAAAAATATGTGGAAAATGGTTATGACAAACTTCCAATTTGTGTTTCAAAAACTCAAAAATCACTTTCTGACAATCCAAATCTATTGGGACGACCAAAAGGATTTAAAATTACAATAAATGAAATAAGATTGTCAGCTGGAGCAGGATTTTTGGTGGCAATGGCTGGAGAAATAATAGATATGCCAGGACTTCCAAGAAAACCGGCGGCTGAGTTAATTGACATCGATGAGAACGGAGTAATATCAGGATTATTTTAATAAAATTAAATTTAAAAAAAGAGAGTTTTAAAAATAAACTCTCTTTCTTTATTTTTATTATTTAAAAATATATTTTATTTTATTTTTATTAGATATGTTCGATAACCTAAGTTTTTTTATCTATACAAGGGGTCAAGACTCCTTGCTTCAAGATGTTTGTTTTATTAAATTCTAAGTTTGTATAGTTATCGAACAGGTTTATTTTATTTTATTTTATTTTATTGTATCTTATCTTAATTTTATTTTATATTATCTTCCTTTTCCAAAAATTACAATTGTGATAGTTTTTAATAAAATTTTCATATCGAATAAGATATCATGATTTTTTATGTAATATAAGTCATATTGTAATTTTCTGTAGGCGTCTTCAATACTTGCTCCGTATGGGTACATAACTTGTGCCCAACCTGTAAGTCCTGGTTTTACAGTATGTCTTAAGTTATAGTACATTATTTCCTTTTCTAGCTGCTTTATAAAAAATTCTCGCTCAGGTCTTGGTCCTACAAAGCTCATCTCACCTTTTAAGACATTCCACAGCTGTGGCAATTCATCAACTCTTGTAAGACGCATAAATTTTCCAAATTTTGTGACACGGTTATCGTTTTTTGTCGCCCATTTTGGTCCATCTTTTTCGGCATCAGTCGTCATCGAACGAAATTTTACAATTTTAAAAGGTTTGTTTCCTTCGCCAATTCTTTCCTGAATGAAAAATATTGGTCCTTTTGATTCAAGTTTTATGATTATTGCGGCAATTATCATAATTGGGATTACGCAAATTCCTATTAATAGCGCAAAAATAATATCTAATATTCTTTTGGCTTTTAAATTGAAATTATTGTGATAAATTTCAAAACCTGTATTTTCTAAAAACCACTTTGGACTCAGATGTGAAACTGGCAATTTATTTTCATACATTTCGTAAAATTCCAAATAGTTGTAATATTGAAGTCCTTTTAATTTATTTTTTTAAAAAGTTTGTCAACAATTTTTGGATTTACAAGTAAATTTTTCTGAAAAAAATCGACAATTATATCTATTTTTAAATCACAAATTTTTAATATATCATATCCATAATCTTTTTTTGAATATTTTTTTGTAATGGTCAATAAATCTGTATTGCTCATCGTTTTTTATGCTTTCAAGTAAATCTTGAGTATAGTCGTTTTCTCCGATAAACATAATTCTTTGTCTTTCAACGACTCCCACGATTATAATATATCTAAAAACAATTTGAAACATAGCAATTATTCCAAATAGAGCTATTGCTTCATAAAATGTAAATATTTTTAGAAAATTGGCTACGGCTGCGAAAATAAAGTTTATGATACAGACAACTGCCATATCACGAAGCCGATATTTTCCAGCTGAAATGTTGTAAATATTTCCAACATAATATGAAATTAACGCAACTCCAAAAATTCCTATATTTCTAAAACCAAGTCCTCTATTTATAATAATAAGACCTACAAAATAAACAACTATCGTAAGTATCCAAAATAATGCCAAATAATTTTTTTCTAACACTGCTTACTGCCATATCACACCTCTTCCTAACAATTTTTTTAATATAATAAAAAAACAAACTTATAAAAAAAGCGACAAAAAAATACGCAACAAAATGAAATAATTATATATTTTCCATAATTTATTTTATTTATTAAATGTTTTTTTCACAAAAAAATACAAATATTGATGCATTAAATAAACATCAAATGTCATAGCTGACACAATTTTTTTATAAATTTTTTTCTAAACCAAAAAAACTTTTTTTATTTAATTCTTTTTTCTTTGTTTCAAAATTTACTGCAAATTCGAAAATAATAATTGATATTAAAAAAATACAAATATTGAGTGATAATCGTAAAAATACTCAAATAATTTTTCCATCTTTTTTTGTAAAAAAATATAAGTCAAATAAATAATCATAATGTTAAACAAAAATAAAATTATGCTAACTTTTTTTATTTTTTTAAAAAAATCGTAATTTTTTTGTTTCCAATTAAATATCCGAGTAAAAAAATATCCAGCGTATTCGCCAACTTGCTCATAAATTTTTATATTTAATTTTAAAAAAAGTATTTAAAAATGGAATAAAAAAATTAAAAAAATATCCAAATTGATATCAAATATTTTGTATTTTTGAAAAATTTTTTTCTCTATCCCAAAAAAACAAATTTCCGCAAAACTGGCGTTATAAGATAAATTGAAATTATCATATAGATATACCATAAATGATAATAAATTTTTTTATTTAGCAGCTGTTTTATAAAAATTTATAAAAAAACTTTTTTTAAAAAGCATACTATTTTCAAAAACTATGATTTTTAAAAAAATCATTGTAAAAAGATAAAAAAATTATCGAATAAATCAAAAAAATTTTGGAACAATTTTTTTAAAATTCGCTTTTTAAAGAAAAACTGTAATTTTTTTCGTCTTTTCCAAGCAAAAAAATCCACTAATCATGACAAAAAAATCGGAACACAGCTTCTGCAAAAAACTGTCGATGACATTGGAAATAATCCATTCATAAGAAAGTTTTGCTACTTTCAATTTGGTAAAGTTTTTCCACAGACGATATGGATAAAAAAATAACCATAACTATTGCTACGAACTTTAGTGAATCAAATCGAAAAAAATGAAACTTTTTTTCTTTATTATCCATAAATATTTCTCCAGTTATTTTATTGTTATTTATTAATTTTTATCACAATTTGATAATTTTGTGAACTAACTATTTTTTTGTTACAAAATATTATTTTTATATTATTTTATTAATTTAAAAAAATTTTTGAAAAAAATAAAAAAATATGATAAAAATAATTTTTGTGAAATTTTTATTATTAGTAAAAATAAAAATAAATAAATAAATAAATAGCTAAAAAAATAATAAGAATTTGAATTTTGTGATATAATAAATTATAAAAATTTAGAAGGAGAATTTATATACATGGAAAAGAATGAAAATTTTGTAGATTTTGTTAAACTTTCTGAAAAAATGAATCTCGAAAAAAAGTTTGAGCTTGTAAGCCAAAGTGCCTTAGTTTTTGTAGTTGTTTCAAGCATACTTATTTTTGCAATGCTCTCATATATTTTCAATGGTTCAGTTTTATTAGATCAGATTGGAATTTCAATGCTCGTAAGCGCTTTGATTGTGCTTTGCCTTGTAGTGTTATTTGTAGTAACTGACTGTGCAACTACGACAACATCAAGCGGTTTCTTTTTCTCGCTAGATTATACTGAAGAAGCTAAAAGAAAAGCTAAATTTAATAATATAGACGATATTGATGAATTTAAAAAAAATATTGATATTGTTGCTGATGAAGTCTCATTAAGAGGAAATGCTCTATTGCAAGAAACAAATAAAAATATTGAATTATTTTTTTATGGAACAGATGATTCGTTTGAACTTGAACAATTTGAAGTGCAAATTTTAAAAAAACTTTGTAAATAAATATAAGATAAAAAAAGAAAAATAAAAATAAAGAAAAATAAAGAAAAATAAAAAAAGAAAAAAATAGATTTTGAAAAATAAATAAAAAAATAGAGCTTACTTGACGGTCAGTTCTATTTTTTTGTTTGATAAGCTATAAAAAAATTAATGATTATTTGTTGACAAAGAAGAAAAAATGATATATAATTATATTTAAATATGAGCCTTTCCCACAAAGGACCGTTATCCGAATAAAATTAAATAGAAAAAATAGGAGGATGAATAGTGAGTAAATACACTAAAATGCAAAAAAAAGAAGAAGTTACAAGAAACTGGTATGAAATAGACGCTGAAGGGAAAATACTTGGTAAAGTTGCTGCAGAAATCGCAGTAAGACTTATGGGTAAAAATAAACCAAGCTATACACCACATGTTGATGGTGGAGATTTTGTTGTTGTAACAAATGCTGAAAAAATCGCAGTTACAGGGAAAAAATTAACAGATAAAAAATATTATAGACACAGTGGTTATCCAGGTGGTTTAAAAGTTAGAAGTTTGCAAGAAATGTTAGAAAAACAACCTACTGAAGTAATAAGAAAAGCCGTTGAAAGAATGTTACCAAAAAATAAATTAGGAAGTCAAATGATTGGCAGACTTAAAGTATTTGTAGGAAATGAACATGCGCATACAGCACAAAAACCAGAAAGAATAGATTTATAGGAGGTAAAATTTCGTGGCAGGAAAAATTCAATATTTAGGAACAGGAAGAAGAAAAACATCAGTAGCAAGAGTAAGATTAGTACCAGGTGAAACTGGAGTAACAATTAACGGAAAAGAAATGAGAGAATATTTTGGTGGAAGAGAAATCTTAGCTAAAATCGTAGAACAACCATTAGAATTGACAGAAACTTTAAACAAATTTGGAGTAAAAGTTAATGTAAACGGTGGAGGAAATACAGGTCAAGCAGGAGCTATCAGACACGGTGTTTCAAGAGCATTATTAGAAGCTGATGCTGAATTAAGAGGAGCACTAAAAGAAGCAGGATTCTTAACAAGAGATTCAAGAATGGTTGAAAGAAAGAAATACGGGAAAAAGAAAGCAAGAAGAAGTCCACAATTCTCAAAAAGATAATTTTATTATTTTATATATCCTTGAAAACATTAGTTTTCAGGGATTTTTTTATTTTATTAAATAAAGCAAGAACACTCGGGACTTTTAGTCGTGAGATGAATTGCACAAAAATTTAGTAAGCATATGGAAAAATTTTAGTAGATAAAATGTAGAATATATGATATAATATCTTTGATTGAAGACTGTAATGGAGTTTAAATGTTCTAAAGAAAAGTAAAGTTGTGGACTTAAATGTTGTCCTATACAATAGGGGTGAGCTGAATACGCCTAAAAGAATAAGGATAGTTGTTGCGCTATCAAACTTCTTAGAAAATTTTTAAATACTTTTAAAGATTTTAAACCCCTGCGACTTTAGTCGTGGGAGGTTCAGGATAAAGAGAAGTCAAAAATAATAAAAAATAAAGGTAAAAAAAAATCCTAACAACGAAGGCTTAAACATAATCGAATTTTATTTGGTTATATTATAGCATATTTTAAAAAAAAGTCAATACAAAAAATATAAATCACAGTTATTAATTTAACTGTGATTTTTTTATGTAAAAAACAGGACAATGGCAATTAAGTTATGACTGTGATAGTATGTTGACAAATTTCAAGAGATGCAATATAATAATTCCGTAGAGAACGGAAAGGAGGTTTAAGCAAAATGACAATAATCGAAAAAATCCATCTACTTGCTAGTATCTGTACAATATTACAATTCGTATATATGATATACAAAGAGTATAAAGACGGAGAAAACAAGAAGAAATAAATATAACAACAAGGGCTATGGTTGCCAGACCCTCTAGCCTTTCTCTACACTTTAGTTATTAAAAGAAAGGGGTAGTTTATATGTATGAAAAGATACAGTTGACACTATCAGTATTAATAATAATTCTTTTTGTGCATTTTGGATTATGAAATTTCTGAAATGGAAAAAAGGTAAAAAAAAATAAGCCCAACAACAAGGGCTTGACAATAATCGAATTTTTATTTGATTATATTATAGCATATTTTAGAAGAAAGTCAATATAAAAATATAAATCACAGTTATTAATTTAACTGTGATTTTTTTATTAATTTTCATAAAAAAATATTAAATATAAAAATTATAATTATTACAAAAATATGAAATTAGTTGTTAGAGGATAATTAGAAATAAAAAAATATTTGAATGAAAAATAGGAATTTTTTTCTTTAGTTTTTGTTTTGAGATGTTAGTATTTATGAAATTTATGGTTATATTAAAAAAATATAATTTAATTTTTTTAATTAAAAGATAATTATTATTTTTTTGATTTTTTTAATTTTATTTTTTTGTTGCTAGGAAATATAAGGGTAAATGAAAAAAATTCTAAGGAAAAAAATTTTTGGGTTGGAATTTTTTTGATTAAATAGAGGTTAAAAAAATGCGAATATTTTTTTACTTTTTTTATAAAAAAAGTATTGAAATTTTTTTAATAAATGTTGTAAAAATAAAGGAAAAATTATAGGAATCAATAAAATTTTATTAAATTGACACAAAAAAATAACTCTCTAATTTATGGGAGAACTGTGTATTTAATAAAGTTTGCTATAACTTTTTCTGGGGTTTTGAACAATCCTTTGGGAATTTTGTTTTTTAGAAAATTTTCAAAAAGAGAAAGAGGATTTCTTTTTTCGTTCTTTTCATGTAAGGAAATTTTGAAATAACTTTGGTAATAGGTTCTTTGGCATCATCACTCACTCGCCATCACTCTAAGTTTCTATGACAAAATTACTTTTAAATTTTCTTGTAAATTATATTTTAAAGGAGTGTTTACATTATAACTAACAATTTAGCTAAAATCGCAAAAGATTTAAGAGCATTTGCTAAAAGATGTAAAGATGTCCACTATTCGGACTCATTATTAATATCTTTTATCTTGTCTGGAATTTTAAGTCTAGCTTCAATTTCATTCTCTGATACTTTTGATAACTTGTCAGATTCACAAAAAGAAGCTGCTATGGACTCAATAAACGAAATGCGACAGCAAATCAATTACGCAAGAAAGGACAACGACAAGCTAATCAAAGGTTCATCACTTGAACTAGTAAAATTAATGGAACAAGGTGACCAAGTTGTAAAATCACCATGGGGATCTCAACAATTTGGATTTGGTTACACTTACAATTCTTGGGGAACTTCATTCAAAGGTCGTGGAGGAAAACAGAACGATATTAAATATAGAAGAACTAATGATCTGACTAAATATGTATATGATCCAAACTTACATGAATATGGAGCAACTAACTTGCACATTAAAAGAAATAAAGAGCCAGATGCGCTTGTAATTAATCCGGCTAATGTGCATAAGTCTTATACGCCGCCTACTGTAACTAGAATGGATACTCTAGTTATGCCTAATAGTCCTACATTTACACCTGCTGCTGAAGTTCCAATTGGAGTAACTCCTTATACTCCGCCAACTAATAATCCTTCTGCTACAAGAAGTGTTAGGGGAGTGGATGTAAATGATAAATACGTTAGAACTCAATATGGTAATAATCATGATGCTACTATTCAAACAGCTAATGGTGTAGTTAGATATGCTGATAGAGATACTGCATATAGTTGGAAGGGAACAACTCCTAATCCAGGTTCAACAGGAGCATTAGGAGCAATTACAGACATTACAGGTACTTTTTATAATGGAGAAGGCGGGCCTTATCCAAATCATTTAGGTTTAGGAACAGGGTTCGATACATCTAGAGGTTCAGCGTATGTTACATTAAATTCTTTATTTGGGTTACATGGAAATAATTATAAAAGTAATGAATATCCAGATAGTTTTTATTCAGCTTTTAGTTTTAGTGCTAACAGTCATACACTAACTGGAGTAGATGCACATTATAGAGATTTAGATAGTGGAAGAAATGCAAATATTGGAACAACATATAATACTTATTGGGATAATGCTTATAATTATGCTATAAATACTTTGCATTATAGTGCAAGTGATGCAATAGGTTATGCAGATAATAATACTAAAATATCATTTGATAAGAATGGAGATGCAGTAATAACTGGTTTTGCTAATTCAACATCAACAACCACAACAGATGCAACCACAAGATATCATTATATGGGAGATGTTGGGCGTACTGCTTCTGTTTTAGTTCAAAATTCAGGTGTTAATGTTAAAAATAGTATATTCAATGTAAGAGATGATAATGAATCTTGGAATAGTGGATTAGAAATAGATTTAAATGATGGAGGTAGCACAACAGTAACTGGTGAAACTTTCAATGTTAAAGGAAATTCTATAGGTTTAGCTATAGATGCAGATAATGGATCTAAAGATACAACTATAAATTTTGTTAATAATCCAGTATTTTACTTATCAAGTAATAACAATATTGGAATTAATATTCAAAATGGACAAGATAGCGCTACTGGAAAAGTTGAGTTAACAGGAAATCATGATATACATGTTGGTCATACATATTCAGGTTCTAATAATGTGGCTTATAATGTAACTAACCATGTGACAAAATTAGATATTACAAATGGTAATGATCCTACACCTGGTGGACTTGTTAATGGAACAGGATTAATACATTTGGAAGGACCTAATAGTATTGCATTTTCTGATAGAGGATATGTTGAAGATGGTACAGTTAATTTAAAAAATGTTCATTCATCTAATAATGATAATATTTTTGCATACTTCGCTAATTATTCAGTATCAACTACAAACAGTGATGCACACGAAACTACTGTAAAAGGAACAAATAGTGCTATTGGTTGGTTTGATGGAACATTAAAATTACAAGGAATTATAGGAGCGTTTAGAGCAACAGGAAGTTCCAATCCAGTTTCTAACAATATAGCTGTTTACGGTGTTTCTGGACAAAGAAATGATGTGTTTAGAAGTTATGTTATGGGTAGTGGTAGCACAATTCCAACTAATAATAAGGCTTTAACTGTCGAAGATTTACATGTAGCATTTGGTTCAAAATCGGTAAATGGTACAATGGTTTTTGCTGATAAAGGAACAATGATTGATGTGAAAGGTTTTGGTAATAAAATTGTAGATAGTGCATATGAAGATATGGGATCACCAAATATAAGTTGGGGATATAAAAATCCTGAAATTTCAAGTTCTTTGGGAACAACAATTGCTTATGCAACTGGGATATTTAGTGCTAAAGAACATGGAATGGCAACAACTGCAGATTCCGGATTAGCTAGCGATGGTGCTTCTAGTATTAATATTAATTCAGATGTAGAAATGATTTCAAGAGAAGGTACAGCTTATAATGCAGCAAATGGTGGTAAAATTACAGTAACAGGAAATACAAAAGCAGGAGGATATCAATCAATAATTGCTTATTCAGTTGGAACAGTTGGAGATCTACATAATACTACTGATCCTTTTTATGTAGCTAAATCAAATGTAAATTCTCAAATAACTATCACAGGGGATATTTTAGCAGCAGATAATAATATATTAGGAAAAGCAAATTCTTTAGGTGGAAATGTTGGAACTCCAGATTCTGCAAAAGTTTCTAATAATGGATTGAGTCACCGTAAGGATACTTATGAAAATATAGGTGCTTTTGCTAAAGATAAAGGAACTATAACAATAAAAACAGCTAAAAAAGCTACAGATTTAGTAGAGGATACTGCTTTAACAACACCACAAGGTTCTTTAATTTATGGTCTGGCAGCTTATGCAGAAGGTGAAGGTTCAAAAGTAACATATGATAAAACTGGTAAGGGAGTTACAGTTGTAAGTGGTACTGGTGGAGCATTGTATGCGACAAAAAATGGACAGATTGAATTTAATGGAGATATTGTAAACCAAGATAATAATTTGAACACAGTAACTACAATAACAAGTAAAGCAACAACTGTAGCTGCTGATACAAGAGCAGGTAAAAATGCAGGTAGAACAAATCATTATGCTCCAGGTAATGATCATTTAAGTGTAACACCTTTCTATGTAAATCGTCAAGGTTCAGATACAGCTTCAATTTTATTCAATGGAGCTACTGGAATTGATATGTATGATGGTATTTTATTAACTGGAAATAAATATACAGAAGCTGTAACAGATTATTTGGCAAGTGATGCTGACATATCTGCTTTTACATCAAAGGCTGATTTGACAAAATTTAATGCTGCAAAATATCGTGGAATGCAAAATGTAACAGTTGATATCTTATCAGATAGAGTTGATGTAGGTGTTATTAACCAAGCTGCAAATAAAATAAAATGGGATAGTAATCAAAATAAATCAACAAGCTCATTTTTGGATGGAATAGCTAAATATGCAGGAATTAATGCAGGTAACTTGAAAAATTCACAAAATAATAATTTCAAAAGTACTTTTATAAATGGTGACTTTGAAATTGATCACGATGTTGATTTGGAAGATGTAGAAAAAACTGTTAATACGACTCCGGTTCCTGCAGGTACTAAAAATGATCCATTTACAGGAATAAAAATGGAAAGTGAATTAGTAACTATTAATAATAGTAGAACTATTAAAGGAGATGTTAAGTATAAAGCTGGTCAAGGTTTGAGCATGGCTAATAGTCTTTACCGTTGGACTGATCCAGTTTCTTCTACAGGATGGAGAAAGAGCTTGAATACCGAATCAGGTTATAAAAATAGTGGAACTATAGATGTATGGGGTGGAACTGCCGCTGGTAACGGTTCAAATCCAGCTGAAGAAAGAATAACAGGAATTAATGTAGCTTATGGAACTATTAAAAATGAAGATAAAGGTACAATAACAGTAGACCATGGATATGGAATAGTTGGAACAGATGACAGTATTTTAAGTAATGAAGGTAGTATCACTGTAACAGGAAAATATACTGGTGGTGGAACATTATCTCAATTAAGAACAGATAATCGTTATACAGCAGAAACATCTGCTACTGGTGAAAACTATGGAATTATGGGTCTTTCTACAAATAATGTAGGATATGGTAATAATAAAATTACAATTGAAGATAAAGGAAAAGCTGGAACAATAACAGTAGATGGAGATCTTGCTGTAGGTATTTACGCTAAAAATGTAAATAATGCTAATAGATCGGATGTTACAATTTTATATGACAATAAACAAGCAACAGCTCCAGATAGTATAAAATTAAATGCAAATACTAATGATAAAAGCGATAAAAGTGTTGGAATCGTAATAGACAGTACTGCAAATTCAGGTTCAAACGCAGGTGGAATACTTACATTAAATACTCAAAATACAGCAACTACATCTGATATTGTAACTACATATAATGGAATTGGTATTTATGCAAAAGCTTCTAACATTAAGTTCCATCCAGATTCAACAGGAGTGACAATTGAAACTAAAAATGATGGAGTTGGAATTTGGACAACTGACGATTCAAGCATTGGTGAACCAATTGATCGTTTAGGTGCAACACCTAAAGTATTGAATTATGTCTACAAAGGAGATAATAATAAGAATGCTTTTGGTATAAACTTTACTTCAACAGATACAACTAAAGGAACTTCAGCTGTAAATTATTTAGATGTTAAATTTAATAATAACAATGACGCTGGTGTAACATTAGCAGCTGAAAAAGCAGCAGTAACAGCTGGTACTCCATCAGTAGCTGGAACATACAAAGGAATCGCAGGAATCCTAGTAAACACAGATAAAGGAAGATTAGACACAGTAACAAACTACGGAGATATCAAGGAAGATACATCAAAAACTCATGTAAGATCTTACGGTGCGGTTGTAAACAGCGGAAACTTCGTAAACTGGGGTAACATCGAATTATCTGATTCATTGTTGTCAGATGCAGCAAATGTTGAAAAGAATGACCTTAAAAAAGTAAATGTAGGTATTTTGGCTAATGACCACGAAAATGGAAGAGCAAACACATACATAGAAAGTCACGGAGACATCAAAGTTGGAACAACTTCTAACCAAAATGTCGGAGGATTTGGAATTTACGGTTACAATGTAACAACAGGACCAAAAGCTGATGGAAGTGAAAGTACAATTACAATTAACAGAAACAGCTACGGTGTTTACTCTGGAGACGGAACTGTAAACATTCAAAAAGGAACTAAATTATTAGTTGGTAACGACACAGTCTTAGGACACGAACAAACAACAAAAGGAACTTCTAGTGCAGCAGGAGCTTACCCAATTAACAGACAAACTGCCTACACAGCAGCAACTGACTTATTGCCAGGAAGAACAACAGATGCAGCAGTCGGAGTTTACATTGGAAGCAACGAAAACTTGTCTAAACAAAATAGAAATGTTGATGTAAGTGCTAACATGGATATTGACAGATATTCATATGGTATCGTTTTAGCTGAAAACAACGGTGGTGCAACTACAAATGTAACAATTGGTAGTCCAACTTACTCACCAACAATTAACTTAGCTTCAAACACTAAAGCTGGTGGACAAGTTAAATCACATGTTCCAACTAACCCAGCAATACCTGAAGAAGTTTACGAACAAGGTAACGCAGTATACTACTACTCAGCTGATAAAAACTCTAAAGGTACAACTTATGCAAATATAACAATGAACGGAGATTACAACACAGCTTACCGTACAGCAGGAAGCATTGACAACCACGGAATAATTGATTTAAGAAGTCAATGGGATATTGCAAATCCAACAGTTGATAAGACTACAGGAGAAACAATAAACTTAGGATATGGAAACTTAGGTATAGTTTCAGAAAATCCTGATATAGCTTCAACAAACTATGGTAAGATTATTACAGGAATGTCTGATACACAAAATATGAGATATTCAGCAGCAATGGCAGCAGGTAGAAATGTTTATGATTCAAACAATACTTTTGTTAAGACAGAAGCTGACGGATATGTAATAAATAGAGGAAACATTGTAGTTCAAGCAAAAGATGGAATTGGAATGTTTGCAACTGGTTCTCGTTCAAGAGCAATTAACTATGGTAACATCGAATTAATTGGAGATAATTCAACAGGTATGTACTTAGACCGTGGAGCAATCGGAGAAAACTACGGAACAATCGAAGGTAGTGCAAATAACCTTAGAGGTGTGGTTGCAATAAATGGAGGTTACATTAAGAACTACGGTACAATTAATGTAACAGGACAAAATTCTAATGGAATTGTAACTGACAGTTCAAGATTCATCGTTGATGCAAACGGAAATCCAGTTAAAATATTGAGTCCAACAGATGCGCAATATGATTCTTCACAAGCTACAACAGCTGGACAAAATAATGGAAAAGACGGATCTAAGGATCTATACGGTGGAAAAGAAAACTCAATAGCTGAATATACTTCAGGAAATCCTAAGACAACTGGTGTTGGAACAACTATCGCAATGCCAAGTGTAGTGCCAATGACAACTATTACAGTTGACGGAGTAAACACTCCAATCTTCACAGTTGACACAGATGCAGCAACACAAGGTCAATGGGGAGAAAAAATTTCAATTACAAGCAGTATTCAAACTGGTGGAACAAGAATAATCGATCTATCTCAATTAGATGGATGGGGTAACAAGATGTGGAATAACTATCATACAGACCAGTTATCAGAAGTTACATCAATTGGAATGTATGTAGATACATCAGGAGTTAAATACAGTAACCCAATTAATGGAATTCAAAACTTGAAAAACTTAGGAGAAGTAAACTTATACTTCGGATCTGAAGCAACATTGTATACTAATGCAAAAGCTATAAGATTGGGAACTAATATTTTAAAACCATTTAATGATTCACTTACTAACTTACCTGGTGGAGCTGTAGTAAATCCATTATCTGCAAGTTTGACTTGGCAAGTAGCAGCTAAACTTGACGATAAGAACCAATTGACAGATGTTTACATGAGTAAAGTTCCTTACCATTCATTTGCATTCGATGATGATACTTCACTTGTAAACTTCACAAACAACTTGGATAATGTGTATGAAATCGTTGATTTCCATACTAACGAAAAAGAAATCTTCAATAAATTAAACAGCTTAGGAAATGGAGAAGGACACATTTTAGCACAAGCGTTTGATCAAATGAGAGCGCACATTTATGGTGGAATCCAACAAAGAACTGTAGCTACTGAAAAAAATATTCGATTCTCAAGTTAGCGGAGTTATGAGCAGCAACGGAATGGTTGGAAACCCTTCTAAAGATTCAACTAAGTATAAAGCATTTGGAGAAAGAGGAGAATACAAGACTGATACAAAAGGAATCCCTCGATTATGAAAAATTACGCTGGAGGATTTGTAGCAGTTCACGAAGGTGAATCAATTTACAAAGGTGAAAAAAACATGGTTGGTACACAGGGGTAGTTGACAACAACTTCTCATTCAAAGATATTGCTAGATCTCATGAAAAATCAAGCTATGATTAAAGGTGGATTATTCAAAACAACTCCATTTGATGTAAACGGAGAATTTACTTGGACAATCGCTGGAGAAGGATACTTCGGAAGAACAGATACAAACCGTAGATTCTGGGTAGTTGACAAACAATATGATGCGGAAGCTCATTACTATACTTACGGTGTAGCTCTTAAAAATGAATTAGCTAAATCATTCAGATTAAGCGAAGGATTTTGCAATTAAACCACATGTAGGAATTGACCTAGAATACGGAAGATATAGTTCATTCCATGAAGATGGAACAATGTCATTGGATGTTAAAGGAAATGATTATCATTCAATCAAACCAAACTTAGGTGTTGACTTTACATACAAACAACCTGTATTCAAAAAATCAATGTTTGTTGCAAGTTTAGGTTTAGGATATGAAAAAGAATTAGGAAGAGTAAATGATGTGACAAATGAAGCAAGAATTCAAGGAGCATGGACAGACTACTTCTCAATTCGTGGAGATAAAGAAAACAAAAAAGGAAACTACAAAGCTGATCTAAACTTAGGAATAGACAACGGAAGACTTGGATTTACAGTAAACGCTGGATATGATTCAACTGGTAAAAACTTCAGAGGTGGAGCTGGACTTAGATTTATATTCTAGTAAAAACTTTGTAGAAAAAAGTTCATAAAATGATTAATACATTAAAAAAATGGGAATTTAAGTTTTTGAGAACTTAGGTTCTCATTTTTTTGCTTTAAAAATTTAAAAAAATACTTGATTTTTGAAAAATAATGTATAATTATACTTGATAGTAAATAGTGAAAAATAATTAAATTATTTAACTATAACCAAAGACAGTAGGTAGAATGGAAGTTCATAAAATCCTACCGAGGTAGTTGTAATGAATTATTGGAAGATTTAATAAAAATTCTTAGATAGATTTCGTTATAATAATACCTCTGGCTTATTGTTTTTGTTTCAGAGGCTTTTTTATTTGAGGAGGTGAACAAATTGCCAGCACAAGCAAAATTAGATGCAGTTAAAGAATTAACTGAGAAATTAAAAGATGCAAAAGCTATGGTTTTTGTTGATTATAAAGGAATCAGTGTTAATGAAGACACAGAACTTCGTAAAAATGCTAGAGAATCAAAAGTTGAATATTTCGTAGCGAAAAATAGACTTGTGAAAATTGCATTAAAAGAAGTTGGAATTGAAGAAGATTTTGATGACTTGTTAGAAGGAACAACATCTTTCGCAGTAGGTTACGAAGATGGAGTTGCACCATCAAAATTAATTTATGAATTTGGAAACAAATTAAAAGACAAATTAGTAATCAAAGGTGGAATGGTTGATGCAAAAAGAGTTGATGTTAAAACTGTAGAAGCATTAGCAAAATTACCATCAAGAGAAGAATTACTTGGTCAAATTGCTTACGGATTGTTATCGCCAGTTAGAATGTTAGCTGTAGCATTAACAAATGTAGCAGAACAAAAAGAAAATGGAGAACCAGCTGCTGAATAGTAAGCTGAAAAAATTTAAAAGAAAAATAATTTAGGAGGAAATAAAATAATGGCATTTAATAAAGATCAATTTATAGAAGACTTAAAAGCTATGTCTGTATTAGAATTAAAAGAAGTAGTTGAAGCTATTGAAGAAACATTTGGAGTATCTGCACAACCAGTTGCAGTAGCAGGAGGAGCCGCAGCAGGAGGAGCCGCTGAAGAAAAAACTGAATTTGATGTAATCCTAGTATCTCCAGGAGGAGCTAAATTAGCAGTAATTAAAGAAGTAAGAGCAATTACAGGATTAGGATTAAAAGAAGCTAAAGAATTAGTTGAAGCTGGAGGAAAAGCAATTAAAGAAGGAGCATCTAAAGAAGAAGCTGAAGAAATTAAAGGTAAATTAGAAGCTGCAGGAGCAACTGTTGAATTAAAATAGTTCACTTAAGCCAAATCAATAGTTAAGACACTCTTTTGAAAGAACAGGGAGTGTCTTTTTCCACTATTTTGCGTTTGAATATAAAAATTAAAGTATATTTATTGGATTTTTACAATTTGATAAATATATTTTGGAATATAAAGAGAAAAATCGTATAAATACGGTCTTTTTTTGTATTAATTTTTTTATGTTGAAAAAAATTTAAAATTTAATTATTTTGTGGATTTTGAAAATAATTAAATATAAAAAAATCAAATTAAATAAGAACATTCAAGTAAAGTTTAATTTTAGAATTTAATTTTAATAAAAAGTGAATATGTTCTATGACAGGGAGGAATTTTTTAAATGGACAAACTTATTGAAAGATATAGTTTTGGAAAAATAGTAGACAGAGGGGAAATGCCACATTTTTTAGAGTTTCAGATAAATTCTTACGAAGACTTTTTACAGACAAAATTGCCACCTCAAAAAAGAGAAAATAAAGGATTTGAGTCAATTTTTAACGAAATTTTTCCAATTGAATCAAGCAACGGACTGCTAAAATTGGAATACTTGTGGTATGAAATTCACGAAAATGACGAGCCATTAAACGACGAACTAGAGTGTAAAAAAAGAGGTAAGACATATTCCGGTCAATTAAAAGTTAGATTAAAATTAACTAATAAAAGAACAGGAGAAATTCAGGAAACACTAGTTCATTTTGGAGATATACCACTTATGACAGATAAAGCGACATTCATTATAAATGGTGCAGAAAGAGTTGTTATTTCGCAGCTTCATAGATCTCCAGGAATAACTTTTAATAAAGAATTGAACATTCAGACAGGAAAAGATGTATTTATCGGAAAGATAATTCCTTATAAAGGAACTTGGCTTGAGTTCGAAACGGATAAAAATGATGTTCTTAATGTAAAAATTGATAGAAGGAAGAAGGTTTTACTTCCAGTTTTCTTAAAAGCAGTTGATTTTTTTGAATCAAACGAACAAATTATGGATGAATTTTTTGAAGCGAAAACTGTTGATTTATCGGAAATTTATGAAAAATATAAAGGGAACGAATTAGATGATGTTTTGCGTTCGAAACTGGAAGGAAGTTTTGTAAGAGAAGATGTAATTGATGAGGAAACAGGAGAATTTATTGTTGAATCTAAAGAATTGATTGACGGAGTTGTCATTGAAAAAATATTGGATGAAAAACTTCAAAAACTTGATATTTGGGAAGTTAAACCTGAAGATAGAATTATTGCAAATGCTATGTTAAATGATAGCACAACAACAAATGACGAAGCTGTAATTGAAGTGTTTAGAAAATTAAGACCAGGGGATTTGGTTACAGTTGACAGTGCCAGATCGCTTGTAAAACAAATGTTTTTTAATCCACAAAGATATGATTTAGCCGATGTGGGAAGATATAAAATTAACAAAAGACTTAAAATTAATGTGCCAGAAGACGAAATTGTACTTACAAAAGAAGATGTTTTACATACAATTGAATATGTAAAAAATCTTGTGAGCGGAGAAGGATTTACAGATGATATTGACAACTTGTCAAACCGTCGTGTAAGAGGAGTTGGAGAGCTACTTTCAATTCAAATAAAAGGTGGAATGTTAAAAATGTCTAAAATGGTAAGAGAAAAAATGACTATTCAAGACATTACAACTTTAACGCCACAAAGTTTGTTAAATACAAAACCATTGAATGCTTTAATTCTTGAGTTTTTTGGAAGCGGACAATTATCTCAATTTATGGATCAGTCAAATCCGTTGTCAGAATTGACTCATAAAAGAAGAATTTCTGCGTTAGGACCTGGAGGACTTTCAAGAGATAGAGCAGGATTTGAGGTGCGTGATGTTCACAATTCTCACTATGGTAGAATTTGTCCAATAGAAACGCCAGAAGGACCGAATATCGGACTTATTGCTTCACTTTCAACTTATGGGAAAGTTAATAAATATGGATTTATCGAAACTCCGTTTGTAAAAATTAAAAATGGTAAAGCAGATTTTGATGACATCGAATATTTGGCGGCAGATGAAGAAGAAGGATTATTTATCGCACAAGCAGATACTCCAATTGACAAAGATGGAAACTTTTTGACAGATGAAGTTGTTTGCCGTTATGGAGATGAAATTGTGCATATTGACAAATCTAAAGTTGATATTTTGGATGTGTCACCTAAGCAGTTAGTATCAGTTTCAGCAGGATTAATACCGTTTTTGGAACACGATGATGCCAATCGTGCGTTAATGGGATCAAATATGCAGCGTCAAGCTGTGCCGTTACTTAAAACAGAAGCTCCTTATGTGGGAACTGGACTTGAGAGAAAAGTTGCCGTGGATTCTGGAGCAGTGATTACTTCACAAGCGACTGGAACAGTTACTTATGTCGACGCCAGAAAAATAGTTGTGACAGATGATGAAGGAAAAGAATATTCACACAGACTTTTAAACTTTGAAAAATCAAATCAGTCTATGTGTCTGCATCAAAAACCAATTACTGATTTGGGAGCAAAAGTTAAAAAAGGTGATATAATTGCCGATGGACCATCAACAGCTGGTGGGGATTTAGCGCTTGGAAAAAATATTTTACTTGCGTTTATGCCTTGGGAAGGATACAATTTTGAAGATGGAATTTTGATTTCAGAAAGACTTCGTAAAGACGATGTATTTACTTCGATTCATATTGAACAATTTGACACAGAAGCTAGAACGACAAAATTGGGAGATGAAGAAATTACGAGAGAAATTCCTAATGTATCTGAAGAAGCGCTTAAAAATCTGGATGAAAATGGAATTATAAGAATTGGTGCGCATGTTGTGCCAGATGATATTTTGGTTGGAAAGGTTACACCTAAAGGGGAAACTGAACCACCTGCAGAAGAAAAACTGCTTCGTGCAATTTTTGGAGAAAAAGCAAAAGATGTGAGGGATACTTCGCTTAGACTTCCACACGGAGTTAAAGGAACAGTTGTCGATGTATTGGAGCTAACTAAAGAAAATGGAGATGACTTAAAAGCTGGAGTAAATAAATTAATTAGAATTTACATCGCTGAAAAAAGAAAGATAATGGTTGGAGATAAGATGTCTGGACGACATGGAAATAAAGGGGTAATTTCAAGAGTGTTGCCAATTGAAGATATGCCACATTTGGAAGATGGAACACCAATTGATGTCTGCCTTAACCCGCTTGGGGTGCCATCTCGTATGAATATTGGACAGGTACTGGAAGTTCACTTGGGACTTGCAATTGGAGATATTAACAAATATATTGCAACACCTGTATTTGATGGTGCTAGTGAAGATGATGTGAAAAAATACTTGGAAGAAGCTGGATATAGCAGAACTGGTAAAGTAAAATTAATTGACGGAAGAACAGGAAAACCTTTTGACAATCCTGTCACAGTTGGAAGAATGTATATGTTAAAACTTCACCACTTGGTAGAAGATAAAATGCACGCCAGAGCAATTGGACCATATTCACTTGTCACTCAGCAGCCACTTGGAGGAAAAGCTCAGTTTGGTGGACAAAGACTTGGAGAAATGGAAGTCTGGGCACTGGAAGCCTACGGTGCGTCAAGTATTTTACAAGAAATGTTGACTGTAAAATCGGATGATATAAGTGGAAGAACAAAAACTTACGAAGCGATTGTAAAAGGAGAAGCAATGCCAGAAGCAGATGCACCAGAATCATTTAGAGTGTTAATTAAAGAGTTCCAGTCACTTGGATTAGATGTAGCTCTTTATGATAAAGATGGACAACAAATTGAACTAGATAAAAATGTTGATGCATAAAAAAATAAAAAAGTTTGCCACTTTCTTTTAAAAAAAGTGGAATAAATATATTGAGGAGGCTCTTATTAATGAGTATAAGAGATTTTGATAGTATTCAAATAAAACTGGCATCGCCGGAAAAAATATTGGAATGGTCATATGGAGAAATAACAAAAGCGGAAACAATAAACTATAGAACACTTAAACCTGAGATGGAAGGGCTTTTCTGCGAGAGAATATTTGGACCATCGAAAGACTACGAATGTGCGTGTGGAAAATACAAAAGAATGCGTTATAAAGGGATAGTCTGTGAAAAATGTGGAGTTGAAGTAACTACTTCAAAAGTTCGTCGTGAAGAATGGGTCATATTAAACTTGCTACACCAATTGCACATATTTGGTATTCTAAAGGAACACCTAATAAAATGAGTCTTTTACTTGGAATAAGTACAAAAGAACTGGAATCAGTTTTGTATTTCTCAAGATATATTGTAACTGATGCAGGAGAAACTGGACTTGAAAAAGGTAAGATTTTGACAGATAGAGAATATAAGTTATATGAAAGTCAATTTAAAAACGGATTTACGGCAAAAATGGGTGCTGAAGGAGTTTTAGCGCTGTTAGAAGAAATTGATTTGAAAGAATTAGAAAAAAAACTGGAAAATGAAATGGATACGGAACATTCATCTCAAAAGAGAAAAAAAGTTATAAAAAGACTAAAAATAGTAAGAGATTTGATACTTTCTGGAAATAGACCTGAATGGATGATTTTGACAGTGCTTCCTGTAATTCCTGCTGATTTAAGACCAATGGTTCAGCTTGATGGAGGAAGATTTGCAACTTCAGATTTAAATGACTTGTATAGAAGAGTAATTAACAGAAATATAAGACTTAAAAAATTGATGTCAATAAAAGCACCTGAAATTGTCATAAAAAATGAAAAAAGAATGCTTCAGGAAGCAGTTGATGCCTTAATTGACAACGGTCGTCGTGGAAAACCAGTTGTAACTCAAAACAACAGAGAGTTAAAATCACTATCTGATATGTTAAAAGGAAAACAAGGTAGATTTAGACAAAATTTATTAGGAAAAAGGGTTGATTATTCAGGAAGATCGGTTATTGTCGTTGGACCAAGCTTGAAAATGAATCAATGTGGTCTTCCTAAAAAGATGGCACTTGAGCTTTATAAACCATTTTTGATGAGAGAATTGGTAAAAAGAGAGCTGGCATCTAATGTGAAAATTGCCAAAAAGATGGTTGAAGAAGAAGACGAAAATGTATGGGAATTGATCGAAGAAATTATTAAAAATCATCCTGTGCTGTTAAATCGTGCGCCAACATTGCATAGATTGTCAATTCAAGCGTTTCAGCCAATTTTGATAGAAGGAAAAGCTATAAGACTTCATCCGCTTGTATGTTCTGCATTTAATGCCGATTTTGATGGAGATCAAATGGCAGTTCACTTGGTGCTTTCACAAGAAGCACAGATGGAAGCAAAATTATTAATGTTAGCGACAAACAATATTATTGCACCATCAAGTGGAAAACCAATTGCAGTACCGTCTCAAGATATGGTCATGGGATGTTATTATATGACTAAAGAGAAAAAAGGTGCAAAAGGGGAAGGAAAATTATTTTCTAACAGAAATCAATTGATAACTGCTTATCAAAGTGGGAAAGTGTCAGTTCATGCTGTGGTAAAAGTGAGAGTGGAAGATGAATTGCTTGACACAACTCCTGGAAGATTGATGTTTAACTTGATCTTGCCAAAAGAAGTTAGAAATTATGGAATTACATTTGGAAAAAAAGAATTGGCAAAATTAATTGCTGAACTTTATAAAAGATATGGATTTGAGAAAACTTCAAGTTTATTAGATGATATTAAAGAATTTGGATACCATTATGGTACACTTGCTGGAATTACAGTTGGAATTGAAGATTTGAAAATCCCTGAAACTAAAAAAGAAATACTTGAAAATGCTGAAAAAGATGTGGCAGAAGTCGAAAAACAATATAAAGCTGGAGAAATTATTAACGAAGAAAGATATAGAAAAACAGTGGGTATTTGGGCAGAAGCTACTGAAAAAGTAACAAAAGATATGATGGATAACCTTGATGAATTTAATCCAGTTTATATGATGGCGAATTCAGGAGCCAGAGGATCAATTGCGCAAATGCGTCAACTTGGTGGAATGCGTGGACTTATGGCGGATACGCAAGGTAGAATCATTGAAATGCCGATTAAAGCCAACTTTAGGGAAGGTCTTAACATCTTGGAATTCTTTATGTCATCACATGGAGCAAGAAAAGGACTTGCCGATACAGCACTAAGAACGGCGGATTCAGGATATTTGACAAGAAGACTTGTTGATATTTCGCACGAAGTTATTGTAAACCACGATGACTGTGGATGTGAACATGGAATTGTCGTATCGGACTTGATGGATGCTGGGGAAGTTATTGAAAAATTAAGTGAAAGAATTTATGGAAGAAATTTAGCGAAAGATTTAGTTCATAATGGAGAAGTTATTGCAACTAGAAATACTTTAATTGATGATGAATTAATTAAAAAAATTGAAGAATTGGATATTCGTGAAGTAGAAATTAGAACACCTTTGACTTGTAAATTGGAAAAAGGTGTTTGTAGAAAATGTTACGGGCTTGACTTATCTAATCATAAGGAAATTTTAAAAGGGGAAGCAGTTGGAGTTATTGCAGCTCAATCAATTGGAGAACCTGGTACACAGCTTACAATGCGTACTTTCCATACTGGAGGAGTTGCCACAGCGGCTTCAGTTCAATCTGACTACAAAGCGGATGTTGCTGGAAAAGTTAAATTTAGAGGTATTTCTACACTTGTAAATGAAGAAGGAAAAGAAATTGTTGTTTCTCAAAATGGGCGTCTAATAATAGGAAAACATAGATATGAAATTCAATCTGGTTCAGTTTTACATGTAAAAGATGGAGATACAGTTAAAAAAGGACAAGTTTTAGTTGAATTTGATCCTTATCAAACACCAATTATTACATCTGAAGAAGGTAAAGTGGAATTTAGAGATATTTATGTAAGAGAAAACATTGATGTAAAATATGGAGTTACTGAAAAAGTAGCTATAAAACCTGTGGAAAGCAGCGATGTAAACCCTAGAATCATAATTTACACAAAAGATGACAGAAGAGTGGAATATGCAGTTCCTTATGGAGCATATTTAATGGTAAATGAAGGAGATCATGTTAAAAAAGGTCAAACTATTACAAAAATCTTGAAAACAGGAGAAGGAAATAAGGATATTACTGGAGGTCTTCCTCGTGTACAAGAGTTGTTTGAAGCAAGAAATCCTAAAGGAAAAGCTATTTTGTCAGAATTTGCAGGGCGTGTTGTGTTCTCAGATAAAAAGAAAAAGGGTATGAGATTAATCTTGATTGAAGATCCTGAAACTGGAGAATTGATTCAAGAATATACAGTTCCTGTGGGAGAACATCTGGTTGTAACTAACGAAATGCTGATTGAAAAAGGTGCTAAAATTACAGATGGACCAGTTTCACCTCACGATATTTTGAAAATTAAAGGGCTTGTGGAAGCACAGCAATTTATACTTGAGTCTGTACAACAAGTTTATCGTGAACAAGGGGTTACAGTAAATGACAAACACATTGAAATAATTGTTAAACAGATGTTCCAAAAAGTAAAAATTAAAGAAGTTGGAGATTCTCTATTCTTAGAAGATGAATTAATTGAAAAGAAAATTGTTGAAAGAGAAAATGAAAAATTAATTTCAAATGGTAAAAATCCTGCAACTTATGAACCTGTAATACAAGGTATTACAAAAGCGGCAGTAAACACAGAAAGTTTCATTTCAGCAGCGTCGTTCCAAGAAACTACAAAAGTATTGGCAAATGCAGCAGTTGAAGGAAAAATTGACAAACTTGAAGGAATGAAAGAAAATGTTATAATTGGTAAGAGAGTGCCAGGAGGAACTGGATTTAAAGACTATTTATATTTGGATGCAAGATTAAAATCTGACATTGTACAAGAAGCACAAGATGAAGATCAAATATTAGAAGATGAAGTTAAACCTAGTGAAAACGAAGAAACTTCTGGTGAAGAATAGGAACATTTTTTAAAAAATAAGGGAAATTTTAAATTTCCCTTATCTCATTAATATGAAGTTAGTTTTTAGCTCCAAATAATTTAGAACAAATGAGGAGATTTTATTAAATAGTACAAGAACACTCGCGACGCAAGGAATGAGATGAATTGTACGAAAATTTTAGTAAGCATATAGGGAAACTTGTATGTAGACACGGAGCAAAACCGTGCAACAAAGAAACTGAATTGCTGGGAACTCTTAAAGCTAGTATAACCACAACATAATACCTAGGTAATAATATATGGTATAAGTGTGATGGTGGCGAAAGCAGAAAAAATATACTAGATGGTGCAAGGTTAAATCCTAAACATTATGATAATAGACAATCAGCAGCTAATCCTGAAAAGGAAAGTTCAACGACTATCCCTCGTGAGGGGAGTACAATACAAGCGATTGGTATTGGAAGTGGTTTCGCCTAAGGTGCCAAAATACACTATGGATAAGATATAGTCTGTGCTTGTTAGAGATAACAAGAAGTTCATGAGAGAACTGCATAAGTAGTAGCGTACTTATGTGAACGACGCTTCCCGCTGTTGTGGGGTTTTAAAAACTTTAAAAATATTTAAAAATAAATAAAAAATATTACTTTTTTGACAGATAAAATGTAGAATACATGGTATAATATCTCTGATGAAAAGGAGGTGATTATATATGTATTTAACATTAAGACAACAGGTAAAACATCTTAGTAAAAATGAGTTTAGGAATTTAAAATGTTTATCTCATATAGCCAAGAACTTAACTAATGAAGCTATATATAATATTAGACAGTATTATTTTAATAAGAAAAAAAGTATTTAAGTTATAATGAAAACTATAAAATGCTTAAAAAAATAGTGAGAACTATAAAAAAATTAAATTCTAATATGGCTCAACAAATTCTAAAAAGAAGTAGACGGAAGTTTCAAATCATTTTTTTGGACTTTTGAAACTTGCTAAAAATGGTCAATATGATAATAAAAAAAATAAAAATTACCTAAATATCTTGATAAAGATGGTTTTACAACTCTTATTATAGGTTTTGTAAGATTAAAAGATGATATTCTGATAGTTCCTTATTCAAATTCGTTTAAGAAAACTCATCGGGAAGTTAAAATTAAGCTGCCACCAGTATTAAAAAGGCAAGAAGATAAAAGAGATTAGAATAATACCAAAACAACATTCTAGGTACTTTGAAATTCAATATACTTACGAGGTAGAAGAAGTTCAAAGGGAATTAAATAAAGAAAATGTACTAGGAATTGATTTAGGTATAGATAATCTTTGTACTTGTGTAACTAATAACGGAGCATCATTCATAATAGATGGTAGAAAAATTAAAAATCAATAAATCAATACTATAATAAGATAAATGCAAAATTGCAAAAGCATTAAAGATAAGCAAAAGATAGAGCATATAACATTAAGGCAAAAAAGAATAGTTAGAAAAAGAAATAATCGTATAAATGATTATCTTTCAAAAAGCAGCAAGAATAATAATAAATTATTGTCTTAACAATGATATAGGAAAAACTAGTTCTAGGATATAACGAGGATTTTCAAAGAAAAATCAAATATAGGAAGCATAAATAATCAAAAATTTTGTAAATATACCATATGGAAAAATTAAGAGATAAATTAATATATCTATGTAAACTATATGGAATAGAATTTAAACTGCAAGAAGAGAGTTATACATCGAAAGCAAGTTTCTTTGATGGAGATGAGATTCCAATATATGATAAAGAAAATCAAAAAGAATATATATTCAGTGGAAAAAGGATAAAAAGAGGACTATATCAAACAAGTAAAGGCTATCAATTAAATGCAGATTGTAACGGAGCATTAAATATATTAAGAAAAAGTAAAGTTGTGGACTTAAGCGTCCTATACAATAGAGGTGAGCTGAACACACCTAGAAGAATAAGGGTAGTGTAAAGCTATCAAACTTCTTAGAAAATTTTTGAATATTTTTAAAGATTTTAGAACCCTGCGACTTTATCGTGGGAGGTTCAGGAAAGGGAAATTAATTATTGTTTCAGGACCATCTGGGTCGGGGAAATCAACAGTTACAAAGATTGTAAAAGATAAGCTAAATATTCCACTTTCAATTTCTGCAACTACAAGAAAGCCTAGAAATGGGGAAATTGACGGAAAAGATTATTATTTTTTGACAAAAGAAGAATTTTTACAAAAAATAAAAAATGATGAATTTTATGAGTATGCGAATGTTCATGGAAATTATTATGGGACATTGAAAAAAGCTGTGGAAGACAATTTAGAAAAAGGGATTAATGTCATTTTAGAAATTGATGTTCAAGGTGCCTTAATTGCGAAGGAAAAGAAAAAAGATGCTGTTTTAGTCTTTTTTAAAACAGAAAATTTGGAAGTGCTGGAAAATAGACTTAGAAACAGAAAGACAGACAGTGACGAAGTCATTGAACTAAGACTTAAAAATGCTCAAAAAGAACTGGAATATGAAAAAGAATATGATTATGTTGTGATAAACAAAGAAATAGAACAGTCTTGCAACGATTTAATAAAAATTATAAATTTATAAATTCTGAAAGGAGAAAGTTTTTAAAAAAACTTTTTAAAACAATGAAAAAAAGAAAAAAATAACAATAGATGAATTATTGGAAAAAGTGCCAAATAAATATGAGTTAGCAATTATAGCAGGAAAAAAATTGCAAAAGTAGAATTAAAAAAAGATAAATCAAAAATTTGAAGTTATGGATGATGTTTTTTTCTGACATTATGAATGATGAAGTTGAAGTTATTTATAATAACAAAAAAAGAAGAAGATGAAGAAAATTAAAAATTTTTTTAATAAAGTATTGACTATTTTAAAAAAATCAAATTATACTTATAGTGTAACATCTAAAAAAATTATTTAAAGAAATCCCTTAGAAAAAAATAAAAAGGGAGTGAATAAAAATTATGTATGAAAAAAAGGAAATTCAGAAATTAATAGATAATTTAGATATTGTAGAGGTAATCTCAGAGTATGTAAATTTGAAAAAAATCGAGTTCTGGATACATGGGGCTCTCTCCTTTTTAAAGAAGAAAGAACGCCATCTTTTTCAGTAAGTCCTGTTAAAAAAATATGTTTTATGACTTTAGTTCGTGGGATTGGTGGAAATGTAATAAAATTTTTATCAACTGATAAATGATGTAAATTTTCCACAAGCAGTAAAAAGAATTGTCACAAAAATACAACATTCCATTAAAGACATCTAATTTTGGAAATAATTATAATTATAATTATGAAATTAATCAGAATAAACATAAAGAATATTATGAAATATTAAGCAGTGCTCACGAATTTTTTAAAAGTGCCATAAAAGATGATGAAAAAGCATTGAAATATATGGAAGAACGAGGTTTTTTACCGAAAGATATAAAAAAATTTGAAATAGGATTTTCTTTGAACGAAAGAGATGAGCTGTTTAAATATTTAGTAAAGAAAAATTTTTCTGAAAAAAAGATATTGGAATTGGGACTTGTAAAAAGGAATGAATCGGGAGTGGTGTATGACACTTTTAGAAATAGAATTATGTTTCCAATTTACAATCCCCAAAATAAAATTGTAGGTTTTGGCGGAAGAATTATTGAAAAGGATACGGATTTACCCAAATATTTAAATTCAGCTGATTCTGTCGTCTTTAAAAAAGGTAAGGAATTATTTGGATTAAAAAATCGTGGAGAAGCTATTAAGAGAAAAGGCTTTGCCATGCTGATGGAAGGATATTTGGATGTACTGACGGTAAGAAAACATGGTTTTGAAACTGCAGTTGCAAGTCTTGGAACAGCTTTTACTGAAGAACAGGCAAGTTTGATAAAAAGATACACAAAAAATATAATAATTGCTTATGATAACGACGAAGCTGGGAAAAATGCCATTATAAGAGCTGGATATATTTTAAAAAAACTGGATTTTGAAATAAAATGTCTTAGAATAACTGAAAATGTGAAAGATCCAGATGAATTTTTGAGAAAATATGGAAAGAGAAAGTTTATCGAAACTTTAAAAAAATCAGTCGATTTTTACGATTTTTTTATTAATTGAATTTAAAAAAATTTGAATATGGAAGAAATTGCTTCCAAACGGATATTAGTTAAAAAAATTTAAGCCATTTTTTTGAGAGTTTTGAAACAGAATTGGATAAGGAACTGTATATTCAAAAAAATTGTCGCACGAAATTGGAATTGAAGAAAAAAATATTTAAGACAGGAATTTATAGTTGAAAAAAAGCCAGATAAAAAAATTTTTAAAAAAATAATAATTATAAAAAAAGATAATCAAAAAAAGGGGTACAAAAATAAAAAAAGAGTAAAAATTTATATGATGATTTAGAAGAACAAACAATTATATATTGCATAAAAATATTTTAATTTAGAAAAGGAAAAAGTTAAGTTTCTCATGGAAAAAAATTTAACAAGTGAATTTTATAGCGCTCTATTTTCAAAATTAAAAGAGATAAACTTTGCAGTAAAAAATGTTTTGCAAATAAATGAAACTGATCTCACTGAAGAGCAAAAAAAGAAAAAAACATTTGGTCTAAGATGTCTTTCTGACAGAAAAAACTGAAAGTGAAGAAAGTTTTTTTAACGAAATATTTGAAAGCTGGCTGAGAAGAGAAATAGATGAGATTAATGAAAATCTCTCAAGAGCAAAGCAATTTAAATTAAAGAGAGAAGTTGAAATGGAACTTGGGAAAGAATTTCATACATTTGAAGAATTAAAAAGAAATATATAAGAAATTTGAAGAAATAAGGAGACCAGAATAATGTCCGAAAATAAAAATAAATTAAAAAACAGTCTCGCAAATTTTATAAAAGAAACAAGAAAGCAGAAAGTAGCTAGTTACGAAGAAATTAATGCCGCTCTACCAGCGGATTATCCGCCTGAAAAGATAGAACAGTTAATAAGAAAATTATCTGACGACGGTGTCCAAATAGTTGATACACTAAAAGAAAAAAATGAATTGTTGAAAGTTCCTAAAACTATGGAAGAAATAGAAAAAATGGAAATTTCTGACTTTGAGGATGGAAGCGATGAGTTTGTGGAAAGTGAAATTGACGACACGGAAGTAGATAAATTACTACAGGCAGATTTAGTTAAAATGGCTGAGAGCATGGATGTGGACGAACCAATTAAAATGTATTTGCGTGAAATTGGTCAAATACCGCTTTTGAGTTATGAAGAAGAAATAGAATATGCGCAAAAAGTTTTAAATGGAGATGAGGAAGCAAAACAAAAGCTAATAGAATCTAATTTGAGATTAGTTGTAAGTATAGCTAAAAAACATACTAATCGTGGTCTAAAAATGTTGGATTTGATTCAAGAAGGAAATATGGGTCTTATGAAAGCGGTCGAAAAATTTGAGTATGAAAAAGGATTTAAATTCTCGACTTATGCGACTTGGTGGATAAGACAAGCTATAACAAGAGCAATTGCAGATCAAGGAAGAACAATAAGAATACCTGTTCATATGATAGAAACAATTAACAAAATAAAAAAAGAAAGCAGAATTATTTTGCAGGAAACTGGAAAAGAGCCGACTGCTGAAGAATTGTCGAAAAAATTGGAATTGCCAGTTGAAAAAGTTAAAAATATACTTGAAATGAATCAGGATCCAATTTCTTTGGAAACACCTGTTGGAAGCGAAGAAGATAGCGAATTGGGAGATTTTGTGGAAGATGATAAATTTGCAAATCCTTACGACGCAACTACAAGAGTGCTTTTAAAAGAACAGCTTGACGATGTTTTAAAGACATTGAATGATAGAGAAGAAAAAGTGCTTAGATATAGATATGGACTTGATGACGGATCACAAAAGACACTAGAAGAAGTTGGAAAGATTTTTAATGTGACAAGAGAGCGTATTAGACAAATTGAAGTGAAAGCGCTAAGAAAATTAAGACATCCAAGCAGAAGAAAAAAATTAGAAGATTATAGGAGCTAGACATCTGGATGGCTCCTTTCATTTTAAAATAGAGGTGGAAAATTGTTAAGTAATATTATAGAAGATATTAGAAAAAAAAGTAAATTTAGTTTTGAGAAAATTGTTGAAAACAACGATTTATCTGACGATGAATTTTTTGAATTATTAAAAGTTATTTATTCAGAAAATATTTCAGAAGTGCGAACATCTGTCGATGGAAGTGATTTTATTAAATAGTGCAAGAACACTCGCGACTTTAGTCGTGAGATGAATTGTACGAAAATTTTAGTAAGCATATAGGGAAACTTGTATGTAGACACGGATCAAAACCGTGCAACAAAGAAACTGAATTGCTGGGAACTCTTAAAGCTAGTATAACCACAACATAATACTTAAGTGAGAAAATGGTATAGGTGTGAAGGTAGCGAAAGCAGAAAAAATATACTAGATGATGCAAGGTTAAAGCCTAAACATTATGATAATAGACAATCAGCAGCTAAACCTGAAAGGAAAGTTCAACGACTATCCCTCGTGAGGGGAGTACAATACAAGCGATTGGTATTGGAAGTGGTTTCGCCTAAGTCCTTGAAATAGGATATGGATAAGATATAGTCTGTGCTTGTTAGAGATAACAAGAAGTTCAAGGCTAGTCTCCTTAATTTATTAAGGAGTATATATGCCAAGAGAACTGCATAAGTAGTAGCGCACTTATGCGAACGACGCTTCCCACTGTTGTGGGGTTTTAAAAACTTTAAAAATATTAAAAAAAAACAGATAAAATGTAGAATACATGGTATAATATCTCTGATGAAAAGGAGGTGATATCTATGTATTTAACATTAAAACAACAGGTAAAACATCTTAGTAAAAATGAGTTTAGGAATTTAAAATATTTATCTCATATAGCCAAGAACTTAACTAATGAAGCTATATATAATATTAGACAGTATTATTTTAATAAGAAAAAAAGTATTTAAGTTATAATGAAAAACTATAAAATACTTAAAAAAACAGTGAGAACTATAAAAAAACTAAATTCTAATATGGCTCAACAAATTTTAAAAGAAGTAGATGGAAGTTTTAAGTCATTCTTTGCACTTTTAAAACTTGCTAAGAATGGTCAATATAATGGTAAAGTAAAATTACCTAATTATCTTGATAAAGATGGTTTTACTGCACTTGTTATAGGTTTTATAAGATTAAAAGATGATATGCTGATAGTTCCTTATTCAAATTTGTTTAAGAAAACTCATCAGGAAGTTAAAATTAAGCTACCACCAGTATTAAAAGGCAAGAAGATAAAAGAGATTAGAATAATACCTAAACAACATTCTAGGTACTTTGAAATTCAATATACTTATGAGGTAGAAGAAGTTCAAAGGGAATTAAATGAAAATAATGCACTAGGAATTGATTTAGGTATAGACAATCTGTGTACTTGTGTAACTAATAATGGAGCATCATTCATAATAGATGGTAGAAAATTAAAAATCAATAAATCAATATTATAATAAGATAAATGCAAAATTACAAAGCATAAAAGATAAGCAAAAGACCTCCCGCACGACATTAAGGCAAAAGAGAATAGCTAGAAGGAGAAATAATCGTATAGAAGATTATCTTTCAAAAGCAGCAAGAATAATTATAAATTATTGTCTTAATAATGATATAGGAAAAAAATAGTTCTAGGATATAACGAGAATTTTCAAAGAAAAATCAAATATAGGAAGCATAAATAATCAGAACTTTGTAAATATACCATATGGAAAAATTAAGAGATAAATTAATATATCTATGTAAACTATATGGAATAGAATTTAAACTGCAAGAAGAAAGTTATACATCAAAAGCAAGTTTCTTTGATGGAGATATAATTCCAGTATACGATAAAGAAAATCCACAAGAATACATATTCAGTGGAAAAAGAATAAAAAGAGGACTATATCAAACAAGTGCAGGTAAACTCATAAATGCGGATTGTAATGGAGCATTAAATATTTTAAGAAAAAAAGTAAAGTTGTGGACTTAAGTGTCCTATACAATAGAGGTGAGCTGAACACACCTAAAAGAATAAGGGTAGTGTAAAGCTATCAAACTTCTTAGAAAATTTTTAAATGTTTTTAAAAATTTTAGAACCCTGCGACTTTAGTTGTGGGAGGTTCAGTATATTAGAAAAATGAAGATTTTTATTCTTTGGAAAAAATACGATAAAAATCTTATTTGGAAGATGTAAAAGAGAGAAATAAAGAAATTTTAAAAAAATTAAAGAAAAAGAAAAAAATTTGAAAATGATGAATTAATTGACAGATATTTAAAAATTGCAGTAAAAAGAAAGCCTTAATTATTCAAAAATTTGGATTTTCATTTTTAGATATAGTTCAAGAAGCAACTTTGGGTTTAATTTCGGGATTAAATTATTATTCTAAAGTAATAGAAAAATTTTAAAGACCCAGAGTTTTTTTGAAAAAAATTTTTTTCAATAAAAATATATTTTGAATTTCAGAAAAAGTTGCTAAAAAAACATAAAATCAATGGAATTGTCGTATATTTTTGTATTTGAAATTGAAGCTGGATAAAGCGAGTGGTTACAGTCTTGAAGAGATTAGTAAGCAAATGAATGTTAATCCAGAATATTTAGAAGATCTGGAAAAATTTGTTCGACAATGTAAAAAGATGAAAAAAATCTGTTGAAATTGAAAAAAATATTTGAAAAAAAGCTGATAGAATAACAAAAAAACATATATTTTAGAAAAATATTCCAAAAAAATTGAGTTACATTGATGAGAAAAATTTTTGGTGATGTTTTACGGATTAGATGACAAAATTTATTCTGAAAAAGAAATAGCAAAAAAACTTTGAACATAGCAAGTCACAATGTGAGTATTTTTAAAAGAAAAGGCACTTAATAAATTATCGATAGATATGTTACAAAAGTGATTTTTGTGAAAAAAATAGCGAAAAATTTAGATTTTTTTGGTTAATTAAAAAGTTAATTAAAAAAATTAATTAAAAATTAGAGTAAATTAAATAAAAAAATAAAAAAATAAATTAAAAAATAAATAAATTAAATAAAAATTAAAGAAAGAAAGGAAAAAAATATAAAAAAATGAAATTAAGAGATATAATAGGAGAATTAAAGACAAGATATAATCCTAAAATGGCAGAAGATTGGGATAATGTGGGACTTTTAATCGGAGATGAAAATAAAGAAATAAAAAAAATGTTGTTTTGCCTAGATGTGACTGAAAATGCGGTTGAAAAAGCGATAAAAAATGGTGTAAATTTAATAATTTCACATCATCCAGTTATTTTTTCTGGAATGAAAAGGATTAATAATCAGACATTGCACGGAAGAAAAGTTTTAAAACTTATTGAAAATGGGATAGCTGTTTTTTCAATTCACACAAATGCTGATTTTGCGATAAATGGATTAAATGATTTTGTGATGGAAAAGTTAAATTTAGCTGGAGAAACAAAAATTTTAAATGAAGTTAATTTTGAAGATTACAATGAAGTTAAGCATTGTATGGAGCGACATTATGGCGGGACTGTGAGAGTGAAAATTTTAAATGAAGAAATTACTTTGGAAAATTTGGTAAAAAAAATTAAATATGAACTTGGGTTACCTTATGTAAGATTTGTCGGAGATAAAAATCGAGTTATAAAAAGAATTGGTCTTGTAACAGGTGGTGGAAGTTCTTTTATCGGTCATGCAAAAGGAAATGTAGATGTGTTTTTAACAGGGGATTTAAGATACCACGAAGCACTTGATATGCTTGAAGAAGGTGGACTTTTGGTTGATATAGGTCACTTGGAGAGCGAGTATTTATTTGCAGATTTAATGAAAAGAGAAGTTTCAAAATTTTTTGGTGGAGAAATGATAAAACATTATGAAAATCAAATTTTTCAATTGGGGTAAAAAATTAATAAAAAAAGAGTTTTAGGCAATAAATGCTTAATTTCTCTTTTTTTTATTATTTTATTTTTTTATATATTTATGATAAATCGTGTCTACAATAACAGCAATTGCATTATCTCCAGATATATTTGCCGCAGTTCCAAAACTGTCTTGAGTAATGTATAATGCAATAAGCATTGTTCCTAGTGGACCTGTCGAAACAATTCCAACCATTCCTAAAAATGGCAGTGCTGACATTATTGCTCCACCAGGTGCTCCAGGTGCTGCTACCATAGCAACTCCTAAAGTCATTATAAATGGAAGCATGATTGATAGGCTGTGAGCCATATTATTTATCATTAAAACTGCTGTGACGCAGCTTGTTATCGTAATGATACTTCCAGCCATATGAATTGTTGCACAAAGTGGTATGACAAAATCTCTTATTTCTTCAGAAACTCCGTTATTTTTAGCACATTCTACATTTACTGGAATTGTAGCTGCAGATGATTGAGTTCCAAGTGCTGTTATATATCCTGGAATTTGATTTTTTAAAAGTTGAAATGGATTTTTTTTCCCAATTGCGCCAGAAACCGCAAAAAGAGCGACTAAATACGCAATATGTAAAGCTAATACGCACAAAAATACTTCTATGAAAACTGACATTATTGTAAATACACCGCCGCTGTGAGCCATATTTGCAAATGTTCCAAAGATGTAAAAAGGAAGCACTGGAATTATCGAAGTTGATAAAACTTTCACAATGATTATGGAAAAATCGGAAAATAATTTATAGATTGTTTCTCCATCATCATTCTTCTGTGATTTTAACCAACTTATTGCAAGTCCCATTATAAATGAAAAAACTACTGCTGAAGTTACATCTAGCATTGGCGGCAAATCTATTTCAAAAAAAGGTTTTAACATGCCTTTTTCTGGATTTCCTATTTTTGCTAGAGTATTTCCATCTATTATATGTGGAAAAACGGTTGAAGCCATTATGTAAGCTATAGTTCCTGCAACAATTGTGGAACTGTAAGATATAAGAGTTGTTATTCCTAAAAGTTTTCCTGCACCTTGTGTCAAATCAGAAATTCCCGCTACAACAAAGCCAATAATCATAAGCGGTATGATAAATGCCAAATATTTACTAAACAGTTCTGAAAAAGTTACCGCAATCTTAATAATTGGTTCTGGCAAGACAAATCCAGCAAAAATTCCTAGTACAATTGCTATCAATAACCGTGAAACCAGACCTATTCTAAATTTTCTCATAAAATTTTCTCCTCTCGTAAAAAAATAATTATACTGCATTATACCCTGAACCTCTCACGACTGAAGTCGCGAGGTTCTTAAGTACTATTTAGTTTCTTTTGAATATCTAGTATTCAAATACTAGCTAATTTCCTTAAGACTTTAATGGACAAACTCTCCATTGAGAATATTTACGTCCTGTTGGCTCGGTTCAAAACCAGTTTTTATTTTAAAATCCCATACATTTTAATGTTTTTTTACATTTCCTTTTTTATTCTTTCAATTTCTTCATTATGCAATTTAACAAAATTTTTTTAAATTCTTTTTGCGCTTTTTTTCTATATTTACTTCTTCTAAATTTTTCTTTTACATTTTTTTTATTAAAAAAATGCAGAATACAAATCTCTTTTGTATTTTTATTTCCTAATATTTTTTTACCCATCTTTTTGATAGACTTTTTCTTTTCATATTCATTTGTACTATGATTTAGTTGACTAGCTTTTACTTTAAAAAGTATCAATTTTTTTATTATATTTTTTTCAATATATCCTAATTTTCTATTTATTATTTCAATTAACAATGCTGGTGTTCTATTTAATAAAGATTTTCCAAATCTTTTTTTCTTTTTAAATTTTTCCAGTTTTTTTCAGATATTTCAGTTTTCTTGCTTCTTCTCTGTAAACCTTTAAAACTCATATTTTCAACTTTTACTATTGTCCCAATTTCTAGTATGCTATTCGCTAAAAATATTATGAGATTGCTCCCTTTTTCTCTGCGATTTTTTTCTCTGTAAATTTGAAAGTTTTAACTTTGTTTTTACATATGATTTACTCTTTTTCCATTTTTTTCTTTATTTTCTATATTAATAGTACCATCAGCATTGTATTTATTAGGATTGTTTGCTCTTCTCTGTCTATCTAGTTTTCTTTGTAGCCTTGTTTTTTTCTTTTTTTCATTTATTTCTATATTTTCAGCTAAAAATCTTTAATTCTACTTTATTATCACTAACGATTGCTATTGTTGAAGTTCCTATATCAATTCCAATTTCATTTTCTCCACCAACTTTATGTTTTTTTAGGAGGTGTTCCTCAAAAAGTTATTTGAATGTAGTATTTGTTTTTTTCATTTACAACTCTTTTAAGTAACCTACAATATAATAATTTATCTAAAAAAACAACTTTGTGCATATTTATCATCATTTTTTTATTATTACTGGAATCTTTAAGCCTAACCAAGATATGCAACAATCTTCTTTAAAAAAATCTAAGTCCCGTAATATTACCTTTTTTTCTCTAACAGAATAGAAATTTTCATAACTTTTTAAAAATATACTTTTTAGCTTTACCATATTTAAATTTTTTTCATAAGTCGCAAAAGCTCTTTCAGCTAATTCTTGTCCCATTTGAGAACCAATATTCTTTTTAAATTTTTTTGTGTCATAGGTTTTACATACTTATTTAATTCAAATTTAGATATAGAATATTTTTTTATCTAATTCTTTATATCTTTTTGATTGCTCTTTTTATCTAAATTATTGATTTCTTTATATTCAAAAAGAATTTATCATTTTTTTCTATGTCTTTTAAGAATTTCACTAAGGCAAGAATTATATATCATTCTGGCTATGTTTAGTCTCTTTTCTAAAAATATGTTCTTGCCATAGTTCAGTTTTTAAAGCTAATGTCAATACATAATTCGCCATAGTTCCTCCTTCTCATCTTTCTTTTTGAGTTTGGATATATCTTTTTATTTGTTCTTCAGTATTTTCTGAAACAGTTGCAACAAAATAACTAGGGTTCCATAAGTGTCCATTCCATAACTTATTTTTTTTATCTCGGGATGTTTTAAAAAAAGTTTTTCTTGCAGAAATTCCTTTGAATATTTTCAAAAATATTAGGTATGAAATGTTGAGGACTGCACTCAATTAATATATGAACATGGTCTAAATCTGTTTCCATTTCTATTATTTTTTTATATTATTTTTTTATTAGAAATTTCAATTAATAATTCTTTTTAAAGTTTTTTTCAATATCATCAATTAATACTTTTCTTCTATATTTTACACACCACACTATATGATATTGAATTGAATACACATATCCTCTTCCAAAATTAATATTTAACATTATTTATCACCATTTTTATTATACCATATGTATTTAACTATTTCAAATTTTTTTCGTTGCCAAAAAAATATGCCATTCATCTTATTCCTTGCGTCGCAAGTAGTTCTAGCATAATTCATAAAAATTTTTTTGGTAGATAATATTAAAATAAAAAAATCACAAAAAAATTTTTTTTTCATTAGTTCTAAAATATGGTAAAATAAAGACATAGAGATTTAAAAAAATAGAAAAAAATAAAAAAATCAATTAAAAAAATTAGAATAAAAAAACAAAAAAATAAAAAAATAAGAAAAAAATAGGAGAAAAAAATGGAATTAATTTATTTAGATAATGCGGCTACTACAAAAATGTCAGAAAGAGTGATTGAAGAGATGACAAAATCGTTTAAAGAAGTTTACGGAAATCCATTTTCAACGCATACTTTAGGACAAAAGGCAAAAGCTGTGGTTGAAAATGCAAGACATATTGCGGCAAAAAATTTGCAAGTTGAAGCTAAAGAAATAGTTTTTACTTCTGGTGGGACTGAAGGAAATAATTTAGTTATAAAAGGATTTTTAAAAGAAAATAAAAATAAAGGAAAACACATTATTACAACAAAAATCGAACATTCAAGCGTGTTAAAGACTTTCGAGAATCTTGAAAAACAAGGATATGAAGTAACTTTTTTAGATGTCACAAAAGATGGAATTGTTGATGTAAAACAGCTAAAAAACGCAGTTAGAGAAGATACAGCTCTTGTGTCAGTTATGTTTGTGAACAACGAAACTGGGGTTATTCAGCCAATTAAAGAAATTGGTGAGTTTTTGGAAGAAAAGGGGATTTTTTTTCATACGGATGCAGTTCAGGCAATTGGAAAATTTAAAATTTATCCTAAGGAATTAAAAATAGGCGCTTTGACTGTTTCGTCGCACAAATTTTATGGACCGAAAGGCGCTGGATTTGTGTTTATTGATAAAAAGTATAATGTTGAGAAAGAAATTTGTGGAGGAAGTCAAGAGAGAAATAGAAGAGCTGGAACTGAAAATGTGAATGGAATTTTGGGAACTGGCGTGGCACTTGAAGAAATTTATGAGAAAATGGATAAAGTTTTGAAAAACGAAGAAAAAATTCAGAAATATTTGGAAGAAAAATTAAAAAATGAAATTGGAAAAATTCAGAGAGTTGAAATAAATGGCGGAAATTTAGAAAGAGTGAAAAATATTACTAATGTATTTATAGAAAATACAGATATTCAAATGCTTTTAGTGGCGCTTGACATGAGAGGAATTTGCGTGAGCGGAGGTTCAGCTTGTATGTCTGGATCGCTTGAGAATTCGCATGTTTTAAAAGCGATGGGAATGGATGATGAAAAGTTAAAAAGTTCTTTTAGAATCAGTATTGGAAAAGATACAACAATTGAAGAAATTGATTATTTTATCGAAAAATTTGAAAGAAATAATATAAAAATAATATATGATGTATATAATATAATAAATATGATAATTAATATAAAGGAGAGAGAGTTGAAAATGGGAAAGATTGAAGCGATATTTTTGGATTTGGACGGGACGACACTTACAAGTGAGCATACTGTTTCGGAAAATTTGAAAAATAAATTGGATGAATTGGAAAAAAAGGGAGTTAAAATTTTTATTGCGACAGGACGAACATTTACTTCGGCAAGTCCTTTTGTTGAAATGCTTAAAATAAAAAATCCAGTTATTACTTATAATGGAGGAAGAATTGTGGATCCAGCAACAAAAGAGATGATTTACGAAAAACCGCTAGATGCACAGACGGTTGAGAAAATAATAAAAATTGCAAGAGAAAAAAATATTCACTTGAATTTATATAAAGATGATAAATTATATATTGAAAAGGAAACGGAAGAAGGAAAAGCATATGCAAAAAATGTTGGGATTCCATATTATGTAGAAAATTTTGATAACTTTTTTGGAAAGACTTCGACAAAAGCGCTTTTTATCAATGAAAATGAAATTTTACAGAAATTGAAAAAAGAACTTTGTGAAAAAATGCCTGATGTAACATTTGTGTTTTCTAAATTAAAATATTTGGAAGCGCTAAATAAAGAAGTGAATAAAGGATTGACAGTAAAAGTTATGCTGGAAAAATATAATATTTCGCCACAAAATACGATGGCTTTTGGAGATCAGTGGAATGATTTGGAAATGTTAAAATTTGTAAAATATGGGTATCTTATGGGAAATGCAACCGAAGAATTGAAAAAAGAGTTTTCTTCTGACAGAATAACTTTGTCCAATGACGAAGATGGGATTTATGAAGTTTTAAAAAATTTGTAGAGTAGGGGAAAATTTATGGAAAGTGAATTTGTACATCTAAAGTTGCACACCGAGTATTCTTTGCTGGAAGGTGTTGGGAAAATAGATGAATATGTAAAAAAAGCGAGTAAACTTGGTATGACTTCTCTTGCGATAACAGATGTCAATATGTTTGGTGCGATAGAATTTTTTAAAAAGTGTAAAAGTGCTAAAATTAAGCCAATTATCGGACTTGAAGTTTTTTTTGATGGATTGGAAAATTTTGGAGAATATTCTTTGACTTTACTTGCGAAAAATAAAAATGGGTATAAAAATTTGTGCAAGTTGTCTTCGATTTCATTTGAGAAATTTTCAAGAAAAAGAAATAAAATAAAGTATGAAGATTTGAAAAAATATTCACAAGATTTGTATGTTTTGTCAAGCGGATTGAATGGAGAAATTACAAATTACATTTTGGAGGAAAAAAATGAAATTGCACGAAAAAAATAATGAGAAAATTATTTTTTTGACTTTGGAGAAAAATTTTTTTGGAAATTCCGGCGTCAAAAAAACTTGAAAGAGTGAAAAAAATATTCTTGTTGAAACAGCAAAAAGAGAAAAAAATAAGTAATTTTTGTTGTGACAAACGACATTTATTATTTGAACGAAGAAGACAAAATTTTAAAAAATAGTGGAACTTATAAAAAGGAGGGAAAAGTCGGATTCAGAAGAAATTATAAATAACAAAGAAATTAGAGATAATGATTTTTATTTTAAAGATTACAGTGAAATAAAAAAAGTTCTTTTTGAGAATGAAAATGAGATTTTTGAAAAAGGCAATAGAAAAATATTCAAAAAAATTGTTCAAAATTGTGAAGTTGATTTTTGAATTTCATAAATTTAAATTTCCTAGATATGAATTGCCAAAAAAATATTTCTGAAAAAGAATTTTTGCGAAAACTTGTCTATAACGGAATTGTAAAAAGATATTCAATTGCAGATTTTGAGGCAGAAAATGAAGAAGATATAAAAGAAATTATCAAAAAAATTTTTCAAGCGATAAATTTAAAAAAATGAAAAAAATTTGGATGGAAAAAAAGTATAATAAAAAAAGAGCAGAATATGAACTTAAAATTATTGATGAAATGGGTTATAACGGTTATTTTATCATAGTTTGGGATTTTATAAAATTTTCTAAGGAAAATGGAATTTATGTTGGACCTGGGCGTGGTTCTGCTGCGGGAAGCATAGTTTCGTATACTTTAAATATCACGGATATTGACCCGATTGAATATAATTTGATTTTTGAGAGATTTTTGAATCCTGAGAGAATTTCTATGCCAGATATTGATATAGATTTTGATCAGGAGCAAAGAGAGCAAGTTATAGATTATGTCTATAAAAAATATGGAAGTGAATATGTCGCTCATATCATAACTTTTGGGACATTGAAGGCAAGACTTGTAATTAGAGATGTGGGAAGAGTTTTGAATGTAAAAATTTCAAAAGTTGATAAAATTGCAAAAATGATTCCGTTTAATATGGATTTGAGTGAAGCGAAAGAAAATGTAAAAGAATTGAAAAATATGTATGAAACTGATAGGCAAACAAGAGAAGTCATTGATTATTCTTTAAAATTGGAAGGGCAAGTCAGACACACTTCGATTCATGCGGCGGGAATTGTCATTTCAAAAGATATTTTAACCGATGAAATTCCAATTTATTCTGATGGGAAGACAAAAGTTGTGGCAACTCAGTATCAGATGAAAGAGCTGGAAGAGCTTGGAATTTTGAAAATGGATTTTTTAGGTTTAAAAAACTTGACAATTTTGCGAAAAATTGTTGAAAATGTGGAAGAGAGTAAAAAATATAATGAGATTTTTTTTGAAAAGTCAAAAAATAAAGTATTTCTTGATAAAATTCCATTAGACGACAAAAAAACTTACGAATTGCTTTCAAATGCTGATACAATGGGAGTTTTTCAGTGCGAGTCAGTTGGGATTAGAAGTCTTATGAAAAAGATGAAAATTGAGAGTTTTAGCGATATTGTGGCACTTCTTGCACTTTATAGACCAGGGCCTCTTGGAAGTGGAATGGTCGATGACCTTATTTTACAAAAAAATTCGAAAACTACAATAAAGTATATTGATGACTCTTTAAAAGACATTTTATCAGAAAGCTATGGAATGATTTTGTATCAGGAGCAAGTTATGAAAATTTTAAGCGAACTTGCAGATTATACGCTTGGAGAAGCCGATGAAGTAAGAAGGGCGATAAGTAAGAAAAATCTTGAGTCAATTCAAAAAAATCGTGAAAAATTTGTAAAAAATACTTTAAAAAAAGGCATTTTGCAGAGTGAAAATCCACAAAAAAAAGCAAATGAAATTTATGACCTGATTGAAAAATTTGGTGGATATGGATTTAATAAGTCACATTCAGCAGCATATTCGCTAATTGTTTACTGGACAGCTTTTTTTAAGGCAAATTATCCTTTGGAATTTTTTGCTGCAATAATGTCGGTAGAAGTTTCAAATTTAGATAGATTTCAAGTTTTTGTAAATGAAGCTAAGAAAAACAATATAGATTTACTTTTACCTGATGTAAATATTTGCAATAGAGATTTTGAAGTTGTGAAAAACGAAAAAGAAAAAGAAAAAGAAAACAAAAAAAGAGAGAAATAAAAAAATAGAAGAAATAGAAGAAAGGAGAGAAAGAGAAAGAGAAAACAAAAAAGAAGAAGATAAAGAAGAAAAACTGGAGAACGAAGAAAAACAATATAGAAAAGAAAATGAGAGATGTGGAAGCATTCGTTTTGGATTTTGTGGAATAAAAGGAATAGGAGAAATGTTATTTCAAAATTTGAGTGAAGAGTTAAAAAGTGGGAAATTTGACTCGTATGAAGATTTTTCTATGCGAATGAAAGACAATGAAATGACGGAAAAACAACTTAAAATTTTGATATTTTCAGGAGCATTGGATAAATTTGGAAAAAGTCGAAAAGAAATGCTTGATTTGGTTAAAGATTTTGAACTATTTGATGCAGATATGGAGGTAAAAGTCATTTTTCCCAAAAAATCTGATTCAAAAGATTCGGAAGATGAAAAAATAAAAAGTAAAAAATTTTCACAAATAGAACTTTTTAGAAAAAAAGAAAAAAATATTTAGGAATTTATGTTTCAAAAACATCCATTGGATTTGAAAAAAAGTTTTGATAAATATAATTTCTCACGATAAAATTAAAAATATTTTCAAAAAAATTTAAAAAACTTTAAGAATTATTGGAATGATAAGAAATTTGAATATTTTTTTAATACGAAAAAAAGGTGAGAATATGGCAAAATTTGAATTGGAAGATTTTGGTGGAAAATATTGAGATTATTTGTTTTCAAAAATAAATATGCGAACTTTAAAGACGAAATTAGAGAAAATGAAATTGTCATTTTAGAAGGAAATGTGAATTTTGAAGATGAAAAAAATATAATATTTTTTTAGAAAATATTTGTAAATTGGAAAAATTTAGAAAAAAAGACAGGATTTGAAATTATTTATTAAAATTGATGAAGATACGATAAAAAAATCCCAAGAAATAAAAAAATTGATTTTTGAAATATCAAGGAAAAAAATAAAGTTATTCAGGTTTTGCAAAAAAATCAAGAAAATCAAGAAATTAAAAAAATTAAAAATAATAAAAAAATGAATTTAAAATTTCTAAATATAGCATAAATTTATCTTTAAATTTTTTTGCGTAGATTAGTAAAATTAATCGGATTTGAAAAATTAAAGATAAGATAATGATTTTTTTGGTAAAATCTTAAAAAAATATTGTAAAATATAATATTGTATGTTATAATAAATTATCAAAATTAAGTAATTTTTTTCAAAATAAAAAAATAAATTTTTTTAAAAAAATGACAGTTTAAAAAAATAAGGAGAAAAAGATGGAATTAAAAAGATATTCAAGAATTGATGAAAGTTATGAAAGAAGAAAAAAATTGGAAGAACTGAAAGTTCAATATGGAAAAAGTAAAATTGACACTGATTAATTCTTGTGATGCCAGTCCAAAAATAAACATAGCTCAGCCTGTAAAATCTGCTAAAAAAGAAGAGAAAGTTCAAAAAGAAGAAATTATCAAGTCAGATAATGTTGGGAAAATAAAATTATTGGATGTAAGCAGTGGAAAAGAAGTTAAAAAAGGTGAAATATTAGCTAAAATTTACACAATGGGAATTGAAAATGAAGTAAAATCTACAGTTGACGGAGTGATAAAAGAAGTTTTGGTTTCTGACGGAATCGCCGTTGATTTTTCAAAAGAATTATTTAAAATCGAAATAAAATAAATTAAAAAAGTTAATATTTAGGAGGAATCAATGTTTAAAAAAATATTAATAGCAAATAGAGGAGAAATCGCTGTGAGAATTATAAGAGCAGCAAGAGAATTGGGAATTGCAACAGTTGCTGTATATTCAGAAGCGGATAAAGATTCATTGCATGTAAAACTTGCGGATGAGGCAATTTGTATTGGAAAACCAAGTGCTGCTGATTCTTATTTAAAAATACCAAATATCATTTCAGCTGCACAAATTACAAACAGTGAAGCAATTCATCCAGGATATGGATTTTTATCAGAAAATCAGAGATTTGCTGAAATTTGTGAAAAAAATGGTATTGTGTTTATTGGTCCTAAACCAGAACTTATCAGTATGATGGGAGATAAAGCGACTGCAAGAGAAACTGCGAGTAAGCATAAAGTCCCAATGACAAAAGGATCGGATGGAATTGTCCCAACTGTTGAAGAAGCAAAAGAAGTTGCCAAATGGATAACTTATCCTGTTATGATAAAAGCCACTGCCGGTGGTGGTGGAAAAGGAATGAGAATTGCTCACGACGAAAAGGAATTAGTTGAAAATTATATTGTTGCGCAAAATGAAGCTAATGCAAATTTTGGAAATCCAGATGTTTATATTGAAAAATATGTTGAAGAACCAAGACATGTTGAAATTCAAATAATTGGAGATAAATATGGAAATGTGGTTCATTTGGGAGAAAGAGATTGCTCAATTCAAAGAAGACATCAAAAATTGATAGAGGAAAGTCCATCAACTGGAATCGATGCGAAAACTCGTGAAAAAATGGGAAAATTTGCGGCAAAATTAGCTAAAGGAATAGGTTATGACAGCGTTGGAACATTGGAATTTCTGGTTGACAAAGAAATGAATTTTTATTTTATGGAAATGAATACTAGAATTCAAGTGGAACATACAATAAGTGAAGAAATTACAGGAGTTGACTTAGTAAAAGAGCAAATAAGAGTGGCAGCTGGAGAAAAATTAAGTTTCACTCAAAAAGATATAAGTATACATGGACATGTAATTGAGTGCAGAATAAATGCTGAAGATTCAGAAAATGGATTCTTGCCGTCGTCTGGTATTTTGGAAAAATATATTCCATCTGGTGGAATTGGAGTGAGAATAGATTCACATTCGTATCAAAATTATGAAATCCCACCTTATTACGATTCAATGATAGCTAAGTTAATAGTTAAAGGAAAAAATCGTGAAGAAGCAATTGTGAGAATGGAAAGAGCGCTAAGAGAATTTATAATAGAAGGAATTGATACAACAATTCCATTCCATTTAAAAGTTTTTGAAAACAAGGCGTTTAGAGAAGGAAAATTTTATACAAACTTTATCGAAACTTATTTTAGCGAAGTTTTGGGAAAAATAAAAAAATTTGTTAAAAAAAGATGGAAAAAATAAAAAATTGTGGTATAATTTTATTAATAAAAACAAGTTTTCCTATTTTTTTAAAAAATGGGATAAATTGTTTGAAAAAAATTAAATATTTAATTTTAAATTTAGGAGGAATCAAAATGAACGAATTAGGAAATGTAAATATATCTCAGGAAGTTGTTGCAACAATTGCAGAATTAGTAGTTTCGGAAATTGAAGGAGTAAGCAGCTTAGTTGGAGGAAAATCAAAAAATGAAATAATCAAATTTTTCCAAAGCGTATCTTCTGGAGGAAAAGGAATTGATGTAGAAGTTGGAGAAACTGAATGCACAATCGACTTGTATATCGTAGCTAAAATGGGTTATCCATTACCTGCTCTTGCTGGAGAAATTCAAACAAAAGTGGTAAAAGCAATTACAGAAACAACTGGACTAAAAGTTCAGGAAGTGAATGTATACATTCAAAAAATTGTTGAAGATGATAAAAAAGATGAAGTTGTAGTGGCAGAAAAAACAGAGGAATAGGTGTGGATAAATGACAGCTATATTAGGATTTTTAGCAAAATTATCAGTAATATTGGGATTTATCGGAATTGCCTTTTCTAGTATTTCAGATATTTTATTTAAAACAACATATTTGGATCAGTTGGATAATGCAATTGATTTGAGTGATTTTAATGTTAAAATTTTTAGTTGGAGTAGTTGCAATAATTTATTTAGTATTATTTTTACTTTCATATGTCAACAAACTTACTAAATATTCTCAAAAATAAAAAAAGTGAGAAATAAAAAAATGGCGAAATCGAAGTATCGATAAAAAAACAATAAATGAAACTACTAAAGAATTTTTAAAGACAAAAGAAATTATAAAAAAAGCTCAAAAAGTGAGATCATATTCAAAAAGGGAAAGCGGTTGTTATTGAAGCAAGTGTGGATACATACAATGTGGAAGATTTAAACGACAAACTTTCGAATATTCAAAAATGAATTAACCGATTATGTTTTTCATTCAACTGGAATTACAGTAAAAAAAGTAAAAATAAAATTGAGAAAAAGTTTTAAGTGAAACAATAACAGAAAAAGCTGTGGATTTTTTTCTGAAAAATACAGATAAAAAAATCGGGAACAAAAAAAGAAACTGAAAACGAGAAAAAAATTCTGAAACAAGCGAAAAAAACAGAGTAACTTAAAAAAATAAAATTGCAAGAATAATTGGAAATATTATCTAAAAAAATAATGTAAGAACCGTAAGAACAATGGGGATAGCTCAGTAAATTTATTGAGAACCACGGGATTTTTTTCTATGGGAGTTCGAGTATTTTGAAGATTTTTAGGAAGGGAAATTTGATGACAAGAAGAAAAAAATTAGAGAAGAAATATTTAAACTTCTTTTTTTGAACATGAACTAATTGATAACGATATTCAGAAAAAGAATTGAAGAAGTTATTGAAGAAGAAAAAAATTACAAAAGAAGACCAAATTGATTTTTTTAAAAAAGTTATGTAACTGAAATTATTGAAAAATAAAGAAATTTTAATAGAAAAAAATAAAAAAATACGCTTGACGGTTGGACTTACGAAAGGTTAGGAACAATAGAAAAGGTATTATTAAAAAATCTCTTTTTACGAAATTCTTATAAAAAAAGTAGGATATGAAATTGCAATAAACGAAGTTTTAGAAATTGCGAAAAAAATATTCTTACAATGATACAAAGGATTTTTTTAAATGGAATTCTTGCAAAATTAGTAAAAGATATAAAATAAAAATAAAAAAACTTCTATGTGCTTTTTTTAGCATGTAGAAGTTTTTGTATAAAAAATAAATATTAAAAATAAAAAAATAAAAAAAAGTTTAAGAATTTTTAGAAAGGAAAAAAATAAAGAAAAAAATGAAAAAAATAGGAATTGTCGTAGGGAAATTTTTTTCCACTTCACATAGGACATGTAAATTTGATTCAAAGAGCTAGTGGAATTGTGGAAAAGGTATATGTAGTCGTTTCATATTCAACTGACGGAGATGATCTTATTACTTCAAATTCTAGGTTTGTGAAAGAAATAACACCAAAGGACAGACTTCGTTTTGTAAAACAGACATTTAAAAATCAGCCTAATATAGTTTCTTTTTTGTTTAACGAAGACGATTGTCCACCGTATCCAGATGGCTGGGAAAAGTGGTCAAAAATTATTGAAAGAAGAAATTGAAAAAGAGAAAAAAAGAGAAAAAAAGAAAAAAATGAAGAGAACAAAAAAATTAAAAAAAATTTTGATTGGGAAAATGATGTGATTTTCATAAGTAATCACAAAGATGATAAAAAATATTATTTAAAGTATTTTGGCTCACAGACGAAATCAATTGATGAAAATTACAATGAATATAATGTAAATTCTCATGAAATCAGAGAAAATCCAAGTAAATATTGGAATTATTTACCTCGAGAAGTAAGAGAGCATTTAATCCCCATTATAACCATATGTGGCGGTGAGAGTAGCGGAAAAAGCATTATGATAGACAAACTTGCCAATGTGTTTAATACAAGTTCTGCTTGGGAATATGGACGAGAGTATGTTTTTGAAAAATTGGGTGGAGATGAAGATGCTTTGCAATATTCGGATTATGAAAAGATAGTTTTTGGACATCAGTCAAATGTCTTGTATGCTGCAAGAAATGCGAATAAATTTGCACTGATTGATACAGATTACATCACAACTTTAGCATTTTGCTTGACTTATGAAAAAAGGGACAATCCAATTGTCAGAGAATTTGTGCAAAATTATAGATTTGATCTTACGATACTTTTGGAAAATAATGTAAAATGGGTAAATGATGGACTTCGTTCAATTGGAGATGACGACAGAAGAGAAAAATTTCAAAAACTATTAAAAACCTTGTACAAAGAGTACAATATTTCATATGTGATTGTGAAATCAAATAGCTATGAAAACAGATATTTAGCTTGTAAGCATATTATAAAGGCATATTTAAACGGAGAAGAAAATTTGCAAGAAATTGCCGATAGCTACGAGTAATTTTTTGATGTTAAAATAAAAATTTTCGCATTTGGCAAGTTGCAAAATATATCAATATATGGTATAATGAATTACTGTAAAAAAATTTAGAAAGTTTTTTTAATATGATAAAAAAACTAAAAAAATTTAAAGACGGCAAATTTGTCAAAATAAAAAAATTTTTTTAGTAAATTATCTATAAATAAAATGATAAAAAAATACGGAAAGGAGTCGATAAATAATGGCAGTACCTAAGAAAAGAACTTCCAAAGCTAAAAGAAATATGAGAAGAGCACATGACGCAATTACAGCTCCAAACATCGTAGTAGAAGCTGACGGAACAGTGAGAAGACCTCACAGATTAAATTTAGAAACAGGAGTATACAGAGGTAGACAAGTGTTAAAAGCTGACGAAACAACAACAGAAGCTGAATAATTACAGGAGTTTAAAAAAACTCCTATTTTTTTTTAAATTAAAATTATCGATTTTTACACTGGCGAGAGTCAGTTTTTTTATTAAAAAATTTTTTTATTTTTAATAAAAATATGGTAAAATATAAGTGTTAAAAAAATAAAATTTATTTTAGGAGGAAAATCAGATGAAAAAAATTATGAGAGGTGTGCTGTTATTCGGTATGCTGGGAGGAATGATTTTAGCTTGTGGAAATAAAAGTAATAATTCTAGCAATTCTACTAATTCACAAGCTGAAAAAAATGAGAAAGTTTATAGAATAGGAGTGTCACAAATTGTTGATCATCCAGCGTTGAATGCGGCAAAACAAGGATTTAAGGATGCACTTGCCAAAGCAGGTATAAAAGCGGATTATGATGATAAAATTGCAAATAATGAAATGAGTAATCAAACTTTAATAATGCAGCAATTTTCATCAGACAAAAAAGATTTAGTTTATGCAATAACTACACCGACAGCTCAAGCAGCAAAAAATCAAGTGGATAAAAATATCCCTGTTGTCTTTGCTTCTGTGACAGATCCAAAAAGTGCAGGATTAGTGGGAATATCAAATGTTACTGGAACAAGTGGAGCAGCTCCAGTTGAAGAAAATTTGAAATTGATGAAAGAATTATTACCAAAAGCTAAAAATATAGGAATAATTTATAATTCATCTGAACAAAATTCTGTTTCTGAAGTAAATAATTTGAAAAAATTAGCACCAAAATATGGATTTAATGTAGTTGACAAATCTGTAACTAATGGAACTGAACTTGTGTCGGCAGCTAATCTTGTGGTAAAACAAGCTGACTTATTGTATGCAATTCAAGATAATACAGTCGCTTCATATATTTCAGCAATATTGGACATTTTTAACAAAGAGAAAAAACCAATTTTTGGGACAAATAATATTTATTCGAATGCTGGAGGATTTATTTCACAAGGAACAACTGATTATGATATAGGTTATCGTTCTGGAGAAATAGCTGCTCAAATATTAAAAGGTGAGAAAAAACCAAATGAAATTCCGATTGAAAATGTAAAAAGATTTAAAAATTGAAGTAAATAAACAAAAATATGGAATTATTGGGAATAAAAAAATTCCGAAAGTATTTCAAAAAAATATAAAAATATGTAGAAACAAAAAAATAAATGAAAAAAATTAAACAATCGAAAAAAATTAAAGATTAAAAAAATTAAAAAAATAGAAAATTAAAAAAATAAAAGAGTAAAAAAATAAAAAAATAAAAATAATAGAAGAAAAAAATAAAATAAATAAAGTAAAAATAAAATAAAACAAAAAAAGGAAGTGAAAAAAGTTTATGAAAAAAAGTTTTTTTAAAATATGCTTTTTAATTGGGATTTTATCAGTTTTAGCAATTAGCTGTAATAAAGAATCTGATCCAGCAAATGTGGAAAAACCTGAAGAAAATATTTCACAATCTCAATCAAGCGATGAAAATAGCAGCAGCACATCTGATGCAACAAGCGGACAACAGCAATCACAGCAAACTCAAACTTTGGATACAACAAATCCAACTAAGACAGCATTGCAGCCACAAAATGGTCAAAGTGAAAATGCTGATCAACCTCAATCTCAATCTCAACCTCAAGTTCAATCTCAGACGCAAGGTGGAGGTCAACAAACTCCCAAATCCTCAAGCAAAAAATAGTCCGACATTAAAACATGTAGACGGCGTTTTGGGACATCAATTTTCACTTGATGACAGAGTGGTCACTTTTGAAAGACAGGGAACACAATATAAAGTGGTTTATACAGTTGAAGGTGAAAATGGGACAAGTGTAGAAAAGAAAAATTTATCATTTAATCAAAAAAGTGATAGTTTATCGGACGGAACTTACACTTATAAAGTAAAAAATAATAAATTAGGATTATATGGAAATGGTGGAAAACAGTTGATATTTGTATTACAATAAATAAAATAAAAAAACTGTCTTATTTATGAAAGTAAGGCAGTTTTTATTTTTTATATTTTTATTTACTAGCTTTGTTTTCAATCATTTTTTCAACTAAATTTCTTCCATGATCTCCAACTCTTGTGAAGTGAGAAATTACATCTATGTAGTAAAGTCCAGCTTTTACATCACATTCCTGTTTACTTACCCTTTTTATGTGAGCTTTTCTTACTTCTTTTTCTTTTCTATATAATTCATTGTGTAAATCAATTACAGAAAAAGCTTTTTCATTGTCATTTTCTTTTAATGCTTCAATTGCTGTTTCAATTAATTTTACAGTAATTTCAAGAAGTTTGCTCACTTCATTATGTGCTACTTCAGAAAAGACAAGTTCTTTTTTGATTTCATATTGCACATCTTTAACTATTCCAAAAGCGTGATCACCGATTCTCTCAACATCTCGGCACATATCTAGGTAGATGCTTATTTCTTCTCCCTCTTTCAGTAAAAGTTCCTTGTGATAACATTGTTAAATATTTTGTGATTTCCTGATCCATGCTATTTATGTTATCTTCAGAAAGTTCAACATTTTTAGCTAATTTTTCATTGTGTGAATGAAAGAACTCAACTGATTCTTTTAAATTTTCAAGAGCCATTGAAACCATAATTAACATTTCCTGCTTAACTTGTCCAATTGCAATAGAAGGTGCATTTAATAAAGCAATATCTAAATATTTTGGCTTAAATTCTTCTGCTTTGTCTTCATCTTTTTCTTTTATTACTTTAACAACTATATATTCTAAAACTTTTATAAATGGAAATAAAAGTATAGTTGTAGCAATATTAAAGGAAGCGTGAGCAAACGCAATTGTAACTTTTGGATTTAAATGAAAAACTTGCTGCATTTTAGTCACATACATTGTAAAAGGAATTAAAAAAATCATAAATATTATAGTTCCAATCATATTGAATAATGTATGAGATAATGCAAGTCTTTTTGCCGATGTATTAGCTCCTATCGAAGCTAAGATAGCTGTTATTGTAGTCCCGATATTATCTCCAAAAAGTACTGGAAGCAAAGATTTTAATGGCATAAGTCCTTCTTGATAAATATTTTGAATAATACTTATTGTGGCACTTGACGCTTGAACTGCCATAGTCATTCCTGTTCCTAAAAATACTCCCAAAAATGGATTTTTTCCTAAACTTGTAGTCAAAGTTTTAAAAGCGGGAAGATATCTAAGTGGAGCCATCGCATCTGACATTAAACTCAGTGCAAAAAATATTCCACCAAATCCAAATAAAATTCTCCCAGTGTTATTCATAGTCTGATTTTTAAAGAAAAATAGACATAAAGAACCTATAAATATAATTGGAAGTGCATAATGAGATATATTAAATCCAATGATAAATGTTGTAATTGTTGTACCAATATTAGCTCCCATTACAATTCCTATAGCTTGACGAAGTGTCAGTAATCCCGCTCCGACAAGTCCTATTGTAATTACTGTCGTTCCTGAACTGGATTGAATAAGAGCTGTTATTAAAATTCCAACTAAGACTCCTAAAAAAGGCGAAGTTGTATATTTATCCAAAATATATCGAAGTTTGTCTCCAGCTGCCATTTGAAGTCCGTCTCCCATATATTTCATATAAAATAGAAATAATCCAAGTCCACCTAAAAATCCGAATATCATCTGTTGGTAGTTAATCGACGCAGCATTCATTAATTTTTCATTCCTTTCTAAAAATAATTTTTTTATATGAATAATAAAAATTTATTCACAAGTAGTTATACCATATTTTAAAGAATTTTCCTACATAATATTAATAAAATTTACATTAAATTATTCAATCAGTTTATTTATATAATCAAGGGATAAATTGTAAATTTCTGTAAAATTATTATTTTTTTTAATTTTAAATTTATCATTTTTTTTATTATTTTTTTGCTAAAATTTCTTTTTAAATTTTCATCAAATTCTTTTTATTTTTAGGAGTTTTTTTCTCGTTTTCAATATAAAAAAATTAAATCAAAAATCTTCTTTTTTTATAAGATTATTGATAACATTATTTTCTTTTTTTATCCAATTCCAGTAAATTAGCTTGAAGTGAACAAAATTCAGTATCAATAAAAAAATTAATTTATTAGAATTTTTTTATGGATTTTGAAATTTTTTTCTTGGTGTTTTTGAGCAATATGTTGAAAGTCTTTTTCTTCTAAGTTTTTTTAAATTATTTTTTTGGGAATATTTTTTTGTAATCTTCCACAAAATTTGTGTTATAACAATTTGACAATTTGTGAACTAAAGTTGTTTTTTTCCCGAGTGTGGAGTTCCTATAATTGCCACTTTTACTGCAAAAAAATTCCTGTACAGGTTTTGGCATAAAAATCCCAGTTATGATATGGAGAATTTCTCACTTCAGTTGCGCTTATTGGAAAAATTGTCACGATTTATATCAATTGTTTGAATTTTCAAATTTTTACTAAAAAAACTTTTTCAGAATTTGGAAGAGTTAAAAATTATTCTTGTAATTTTTCAACATCTTGAGGTTCATTTGAAAAAAATTACATCAACTTTTATATTATTTTTTTAATAAAGTTTCAAAAACTCTCTCACTCCAAAGTTTCCATCCATTTGGATAAAATGGAATACCATCTTCAGCCAAATGAATAATTTTTATATTATTTTGATATTTAAAAAAATACTTTCCACAAAATTTAATCTATCTTTTATAGTCAGCATCTTTTTCATTTTTAGATTTTTTTAAACAGGTCTTTGTCACGGGTATCATCGCTGCAGACGACAACATAAAGCTCGTCAATTAAGCCACTGGCTTTTTGAATAAAGTCAACATGTCCCATATGAATTGGATAAAATTTTTCCAAATATTATACCAGTTTTTTTCATAATTACACTCCTAATTTTTTTATAAAAATTTTCCATTTTCCATTTTCATATTTTTATTTTTTTGGTGAATCATCGTCATTGTCGCCATCGTCATTATTTTTTTGTTATTTTCTGAATCATCTTTGTTATCATGAGAATCTGAATTTTTATTTTTTTCTTTCTCTGTTTTTTTCTTTTCTCTTTCTCTTTCTCTTTCTCTTTCATTTTTCATTTTCATTCTCATTCTCATTTTTTTATTTTTTTATTTTTCATTTTTATTTTTTTATTTTCTGCGTTATCTTCTTCCAAATTTTCATCTTCTTTTTTTACAATTGTTCCAAGTTTTTTTCAGTTCTCTTTGGTCGTTCGTCTAAGAAAGTTGGTATTCCTTGCTTATTATAACTTTTGACATTTTCAGGAAATTGTATATCAAAAATATCTCTTTTTTCAATTTTTCTAAATGCCAATTTTTGCTGAATTTTCTCAAGAATTCTCTTGTCTTCTCTATTCAAGTTTTTGAATACATCAGCATAATATTCAATATTTTTTGTGTCAAACTCTTTCATAAATTCATTTATCGTGATAGCTTCAGGATTGTAGGCAATTTGATAAATTGATTCTGAATTTTTTCCTGAAAATACTTCGTTTACAAATCCCATTTTTTCTAAATCAGACAAAAATATCTTTGACAAAAAGCACATCCATTCCAAGTCGATCCGATAATTTTTGAAAAGTAAAAGGTTCTTTTTGTGCAAAATTTTTGATAATTAGTGATAAAATAAGCATTCCAGCTTCCCTTTTAATCTTAATTGGCATTTCAATCTCTTCTTTATACAAAAATTTGTCCGAAGTTTGAATTGAAAAAGCAATTTGTGCACCAAGTAAAATTGTAACCCAAATATATTGAATAAAAATCAAAAAAATAGGGATTAGCGCTAAACTTCCATAAATTATATTATAGCTTGTAATAATTGATTGAAGCAGTAAAAATAACAGTTTCCAGCAAAAAGTCAAAATTGTTGTGATAAATCCAGCAATTAACGCAGGTTTTATTTTTTTACATTTGTATTTGGAATCAAATAAAATATAAAAGAAAAATAAAATTATATAAGTTAATGGACCTGAAATTGCTATAAATAAATCAATAAAAACTGATTGCTTTGAAAAAAATAATGAATAAGCTCATCAATTACAAAAGAATTTAATGCTGACAACGCCACAAAAAATATTGGTCCTAAAAATATAATTGCAACATAATCGACAATTCTTCTGGGAAGTGAACGCTTTTTATTTATTCTCCAAATTTTGTTAAACGAATTTTCTAGCATAATCAAAACTTTTACAACAGAATAGATTAAAACAATAATTCCAATTCCAGCCAGTAAATTTCCTTCGGTAGAAGCAAGTAGTCTTTGTGCAACGCTTAAAATAGATTTTATAATCGAACTGTTTGGTAACAGCTCAAACATTTTTTTTATAAATATTTTGTCAAATCCAAATCCTCTGGTAATACCAAGAATTAGTGCCACGAACGGAAAAACTGCCAAAAGAGAATAATAAGTCAGTGAAATCGCAAGTATTTGAGTTTCTCCATCCCTGTAATTTTTGTAAATTAAATAAATCATTCTTTTTAAATCATTAAAACTTTTTTTTGTACTTTCTAAATTCATCTCCATTTTTCTCCATTTTTCTTAATTTATCCAAAATTAAAATATTCTTTTTCGTTAAAAATTTCGTCCATTAATTCGTCGTAATTTTCAATTTTTGCTTCTTCTTCTAGTATATCTTCCAATTTTGGATTTGTAACAGGATGTTTTGGAGCAAAAATTACACAAGAATCTTCGTGCGGCTCAATTGACTTCTCATAAGTTCCAATTTCCTTTGCAATATCTATAATTTCAGTCTTATCCATCCCGATAAGCGGTCTAAAGACAGGAAGTTTTTCCATACAGGTATTTGTGCAAGTAAGTCCTCCTAATGTTTGAGAAGCAACTTGACCTAAACTTTCTCCCGTAATTAGCGCTTGATATTGCATTGTATTTGCAAGTCTTTCGCTAAGTCTCATCATAACTCTTCTTGTCAAAATAGTCGCATATTCTTTTCTAGTTTTGCTATTAATTTCTTCTTGTAACTTCAAAATATTAATCGTATAAAGTCTTGATTTTCCAGTATAATCAGTCAAAATATCGGTTAATTCCTTGATTTTTTCAAGTGCCTGTTTACTTGTAAAAGGAAAGCTGTTAAATGTCACAAAGTTTATTCTCATTCCTCTTTTCGCCATCATAAATGAAGCAACTGGACTGTCAATTCCTCCAGAAAGCAAAACTAACCCTTTTCCAGTTGATCCAAGCGGAAGTCCGCCGTAAGTTTTGATTCTAGTTGTATAAATATAAACTTCTTTTCTTATATCAATGTATATCATAACATCAGGATCTTTCATCTTAACTTTTTCAAAAGGACTGTTAATTAACACAAAAGCTCCGACTTCTTTAGCGTAGTCCATAGAATTAATGGGAAATCCCTTATTGCTTCTGTTGACAGAAATTTTAAAAGTTCTGGCTCCTTTTTCATACGCATAATTTGCAAATTCCAAAACTTTTTCTTTAATTTTTTCATCTTCTTGCGAAACTTTGGTCGACTGATTTATTCCAACAATTCCAAAAACTTTTTTTAGTTTTTCTGTGATTTTTTCCAAATCTTTTGGATCAGTCAAAACATATAATTTAGATAAATCTTCAATTAATTTAAAGTCAAATCCTTTTAAGTTTCTATTTATTCTATTTCTCAATTTTCGCTCAAATTGTCCCCGATTTTTACCTTTTAGCGAAAGTTCGCCATAAGAAAGACCTATTGCGTTAAGCAAACTTTTGTCCGTATATTTTTTTCCATTTTTTTATTTTTTTCCCTTTCTTTAATTTTTTTATTTTTTAATTCTTTGATTCTTATATTCTCAATTCTTAATTTTTATTTTTTTATTTTTTTATTTTTAAATTTGTTGAAGCGTAACTAAGTTGTAGTCGTTGTCTTCAACAGTTATAGCTTGAATGTTGTTAAACGGAACTAAATGGATTTTGTCTTTATATTTCTGGACTAATCTATCGCAACTTTCTTTGTAAGGTTCGCTTTGGTAGTGTGGAACTGGATAAAATGGCAATAAATTAAGACCTTTAGTATCTTTTAATTCTGTTGCTAAAGATTTATCGTCACATTCTGAAACATATTCAATATCTGGACTTGTGATGGCGCTTCCCGCAGATTCACCCACATAGATTAGTCCATTTTCAACTTTTTTTATAATAAAATCTGATAAATTTTTCTTTTGAATTTCTTGCATCAAAAAGAATGTATTTCCACCTGAAATGTGCAAAATATCAGAATCATTTATCAAATCTTTGGCTTTTGTTTCGCTCACTTCTGTAAGTTCCAAAAGTGTTATATTCATTCCAAGACTTTCATAAATTTCCATCGCTATTTTTATATGAATGTCAATATTTTCCACTAATGCCGCAGTTGGAATCAGAGCCACAGTTTTTCCTTTCAGCTTATTTTCAAGTCCTAAGTCATTTTCTAAAAAAATTTTTAAATAATTTTTCTACATATCCAAATGATGAAGTTAAAAACATTTTTTTTCATAAAATCACTCTTCTTTCTTTATTTTTTTATTTTTTTATTTTTTTAATTATTATTTTGTTATCTCATCTTTCTAATTCTAGCAACACTTTCTTTAACTCTTTTCACAATTTCTTCAATTTCTTCCAGTTTATTTTCATTAGAAAAGCTAAATCTTATCGCTCCGTCCAATTCAGATTGACTAAGTCCCATCGCAGCAAGAATTCTGCTATTTCCTTTTTTTGAAGAACAAGCTGATCCAGTTGAGACAAAAATATCATACATTCCCAAAAAATGTGTCAAAACTTCACCTTTTGTCCCATTAAACGAAATATTCAAAATTTTTGGACTTGATTTTTCTGTCAAAAGTGAATTTATTTTTATATTTTCAATTTCTTCTGACAATTTTTTAGCAAGATTAATTTTAAAATTTTGAGAATGAATCGCTTCTTTTTCATCTTCTTTTGAAAGAATTTCAACTGCTTTTGAAAAAGCCAAAATTAATTCAGTCGGCAAAGTTCGTTTAATAACGCCGTTTGCACTATTTGAGCCAAAAATTATGTCGTCAATTTTTACATTTTCTCCAACATAAATAGCACCAATTCCTTTTGGAGCATAAATTTTGTGACCACTTACAGTTAGAGCATCAACTTTAATTTTACTAAAATTTATATTCGGAAGTCCAAATCCTTGCACAAAATCCGTGTGAAAATAAGTATTTTTATTTTTTTCTTTTATAATCTCAGAAATCTTTTTCAAATCTTGAATAGTTCCAGTTTCACTATTTACAGCACCAATTGACACAACAACAGTATCTTCGCAGATCAATTCAGAAAGCGAATCCAAGTCTATAAATCCATTTTTGTCAACATCTAAGTAATCAACTCTAAATCCATTTTCTTCGTAGTGACGAAAAACTTCGTAAACTGATGGATGCTCGATTTTAGTCGTAATCAAATGCTTTTTTAATTTTGAATTTGCATTAATGATTCCTTGCAAAATGATGTTATTTCCTTCTCCTCCTCCAGAAGTGAAAAAAATTTTTTCAGGATTAACTCCTAAATATTTTCCAACAGTTTTTTTAGCATTTTTTATTTTAAGCAAAATTTTATGTCCAAAATCGTGAATTGCATCGGCATTTGCGTAATTTTCTTCCATTGCTAAAACCATTGCGTCAACAACTTCTTTTCTCGGTTTTGTACTCGCTGCATTATCTAAATATATCATTTTAAAACTTCCTTTTTATAAAATTTTTACCCATATATTATACTATATTTTTGAAAAAAATTATAAATACCTTTATTTTATTCTAAATAAAAATAAAAAAATATTTTTAATTTACAAAATTTTTATTTTTTTAGTAAATACTTAAATAAATAAATAAATTAAGTATTTGACGGTAAAAAAATAAAATGTGTTATCATTTTTTTACAAAAAAATAAATTTTTGGATGGTGAAATTATGAGTAAAAAAATATGATTTTAACAATATCTAGCAAGAAGTCTCCCTCTTCTACAAGAGGGAGATGAATTGCAGAACATAACTTGAAATAATAATTATTATATGGTATAATACTCGTACATCAGGGCAGGGACTGCCCAAAGAGCTTGGTAAATATATTTGGCTAACAGAAGCAGATACTTCCCAAGAAGCTCCCTCTTCTAAAAGCGGGAGTAGTTCACTAATGCCAAATTATAAACATACAGTTTTTCAGACTTTGTCAGATGAATTATCAGAAATTACAATAACTTGTACTGCTCCCACAAAAAGTTTTAATTTAGCGGGAGTCGGAATTTCAAATATTATCATAAAAAATAAAAAATTGCGAAAGAAATTTGAAATTGAACAAGACAAGTCAAGTTCTCATGTATTTGCTGCTCTAGGTTACAAAGCTTGTGAATTGGCATATAATAAAAGTGAAAAGTGGCTTGATGAACTTATTTTATTAATTGACAAAAATCAAAAATTAGTTCACGATTTTTTTATTCAAAATTTTGTAAATTTAAGTGCACCGTTAATCGAAGGAACTTACCTTCAATGGTTAGATTTTTAGAAACTTGGGACTTACAAATGAAGAATTGAAAAAGTTTATGAATGAAAAGGCAAAACTTTATTTTAGCGAAGGATATACTTTTGGAAAAGATGGAAGTGGGTTTGAGAGAATAAATTTAGCTGCACCAACTTGGGTTATAAGAGAAGCGTTAGATAGACTTTATAGTGCTTTGAAAGAAGATTTTCCACAGTTTTGTAAATAAAAAAATAGAAAAATAGAAAAAAAGTTGAGAAATTAATTTTTTTCTGTTTTTTTATTATAAAAAAAGTGATATAATAAAAAAATAATAAGTTTAGAAAAGGGGAAATTTATATGGAAAATGCAAAAGCAAAAAAAGAAAATATCGGACTAGTTCTTGAAGGTGGAGGAATGAGAGGAATTTTTACTGCTGGAGTTTTAGATTTATTTTTGGAAAAAAATGTGGAAGTTGACAATTGCATTGGAGTGTCGGCAGGAGCACTGCTTGGAGTTAATTATTTGTCTAAGCAAGAAAAAAGAGGATTTGAAGCAATTGCGGATCATATTCAAAAAAGAGAGTATGGAAGTTTCTATAATTTAATTAAAACTGGAAACTATTTTGAAACGCAGTATTCTTATCACGACATACCAGAAAAATACAATCCTTTTGACAATGAAACATTTAAAAAAAGTCCAATAAAATTTCAGGCGGTTATAACAAACTGTGAAACTGGATTGCCAGAATATCCTGAAATTAAAGATACAGTTGCAGATATTGATATTTTGAGAGCTTCGGCTTCACTTCCATTTTTGTCAAAAATGGTAATATTAGGAGGTAAAAAATATTTAGATGGCGGAGTTGCAGACTCGATACCACTAAAATATTCAATAAAAAAAGGAAATAAAAAAAATATAGTTGTACTTACAAGAGATAAAAAAATTATAGAAAAAAACTCAAAAGTAAGTTAGGTGCAATTTCGAAAGTAAAATATAGAAAATATCCAAAAATTTGTGGAACTTATGAAAAACAAGATATACAAGATACAACAAAAACTTTGGAATATATTTATGATTTAGAGAAAAGAGGAGAAATTTTTTTATAATTCAGCCGCAAGTTCCACTTACATTGGGAAGAATTGAAAAAAATAGAGAAAAAAACTTGAAGAAGTTTACAAAATTGGCTACAATGAAGCTAGAAAAAAAGATATAATTCACTTTTAGAATATTTAAAAAAATAAAAAAAGTTTTAAATAAATTTGAAAAAAACTGTTCTTTTTTTAAAAAAATATGCTATACTATTCATAGATAACCAAAAAGCAAGTAAAATGTAACAAAATTAATATTTGTAACAAGTTGTTTGAGGTGTAAATTTTTAGGAGGTAATACTTTGTTAGGTAAAGTAAAATGGTTTAACGACAAAAAAGGATTCGGATTTATTTCAGGAGAAGATGGACAAGATTATTTCTTACATTTCTCAAAAATCAATAAAGAAGGATTCAAAACAGTTAACGAAGGTGAAGAAGTAAGTTTTGATGTAGAAGAAGGACCAAAAGGACCTCAAGCAACAAATGTAGTTTCTCAATAATAGTTAAGTTAAATGTTGTTAAATAACTATCTTGAAAAAAATTTTTTTTATTTTTTTTAAGATAGTTTTTTTATTTTAAAATTTAAAATAAAAAAAGAGAGAATTATTAATTCTCTCTTTAAATTTATCTCACTATTTGAAATAATATTGCAACAACCAAAAATAATGTTGCAACAACTTCAGTAAATTTTTCAATTCCTTCTTTTTCTTCATCTAAGATATTTGCTGCACTTTTTGCTAAACCTTGGCTTCTGTCAGGTTGCAATAAGATTACGCTTATCATAATAATTGATAGTATTACTAAAGCTACGATTAATAAATTTTCTAACATTAAGTCCTCCTAAATTGTGCAAAGACTGAGAAAATAACTATTTAGTTACTGCGTCTCCAGCTTTTACTATTACTGTGAATTTTGCAGGAACTAGACTTGCTCCACCAACTAATCCACCGTCGATATCTTTTTGAGCGATTAATTCAGCAGCATTTCCGTCATTCATTGATCCACCATATTGAACTGTTACATTTTCAGCAACTTGTGCACCAAATAAATCTGTCAATAGGCTTCTTATAAATGCGTGAACTTCTTGAGCTTGTGCAGGAGTTGCAGTTTTTCCTGTTCCGATTGCCCAAACTGGTTCGTATGCTAAAATTACATTTGCCATTTGGTCAGCAGTTACATCTTTTAATCCACCGATAATTTGACTTTTAACTACATCTTCAGTTGTATTTGCTTCTCTTTCTTCCAATTTTTCACCGATACATAAAATTGGTTTTAAATCGTGTGCTAATGCAGATTTTACTTTTTCGTTAATGATTTCGTTAGTTTCTCCGTAATATTCTCTTCTTTCAGAATGTCCTAAAATTACATATTCAACACCTAAATCTTTTAACATCAAAGGTGAAACTTCTCCTGTATAAGCTCCGCTTTCTTTAGCATTCATATTTTCAGCTGCGATTTTAATGTTTGTTCCTTTAGTTTCTCTAACAGCTGTTTCTAATGCTGTAAAAGGTGCACCAATTATAATTCCTGCATTTTTAACATCTTTTACTAATGGTTTGAATTCTGCGAAAAATTCTCCTGCTTCTTTTGCAGTTTTATTCATTTTCCAGTTTCCTGCTACAATTACTTTTCTCATTAATCTTTCCTCCAATATTTATTTATTTTTTTATTTTATTTTATCACATATCAAAAGTTTTATCAACGAAATTTTTTTATAAATCTTTTGTCAAAAACTAAAAAAATTTCTTTAATTTTTTTATTTTTAAAGTTTATTTATTTGTAATTTCATCTTTTTTTGTCAGTTCAGAAAATACAGTTGCAAGGTTTGCTAAATTTTGCATGTTGCTTGGAATAATAATTTTTGTAGCTCTTCCGTCTGCTGCTTTTTCAAATGCTTCTAATCCTCTTAAAGATAGCACTTTGTCGTTCGGAGCAGCTTCGTTTAAAACTCTTAGAGCTTCTGCTTTTGCTTTTTGAACTGATAAGATTGCTTCTGCTTCCCCTTCTGCTTCTTTAATTTGCTGTTCCTTCTTGGCTTCTGCTCTTAAAATAGCCGCTTGTTTTTCTCCTTCCGCAACTAAAATAGCCGCTTCTCTTTTTGCCTGTGCTTCCAAAATATTTGCTCTTTTTTCTCTTTCAGCTTTCATTTCTTTCTCCATTGCAACTCTTATGTCTGCAGGTGGCAAAATGCTTTTTAGCTCAACTCTGTTTACTTTTATTCCCCAAGGATCTGTCGCATCGTCCAATTCTTTTCGCATTTTTGTGTTAATGACATCTCTTGAAGTCAAAGTCTGGTCGACTGTCATATCCCCAATAATATTTCTTAGAGTTGTTGCAGTCAAATTTTCAATTGCTGAAATTGGTCGTTCAACTCCGTAAGTATATAGTTTTGGGTCTGTTATCTGAAAATATACGACTGTGTCAATTTGCATTGTGGCGTTATCTTTTGTGATTACTGGCTGTGGGGGAAAATCCACAACTTGTTCTTTTAACGAGACAACTCTTGCCACTTTGTCAAAAAAAGGATTTATAAAACTTAATCCAGAATCTAATGATTGATAATATTTCCCCAGTTTTTCTATAATGTAAACTTTTGATTCTGGCACAATTCTTATTGCTTTTAGTACTAAAACTGCAAAAAAAGCAAGTAAAATAATGATTAACGGTAATAATATAACTCCCATGATAACCTCCTAAATTTGATATTATTTTTAATTTTACTTTTCTTTCTTTATTTTTTTCTAAAAATAATTTTATTTCCAACAAAACCTTTTATTTTAGCAATTTCATCTTTTTTTAAAGACATCTTCGCTGATTCCTTTCCAAATGACTCCTTTAAATTTAACTTCATACTCTTTTTTTGAGTTTGTTAAGTTTAAAATTTCTTCGATTTTTATCTCATTTCCTATCATTTTGGAATTAAAATTTGTTTTTTTGCTTTTTTTCAATGTAATTTTTTTAAGACAGGTCTTGTGAAAATTACAAAAAATTACTGATAAAACTGAGAAAAATAAAGACTTCGACGACAGGATTTCTCATAAAAAAAGATAATCCAGTTAAAACAAGTGCTGCAAGGGATAACCAAATTGTCACAAGTCCTGGTATAATAATTTCAAGTATTGCAAATACTGCAGTTGCTATTGCCCAAAATAATTCTCCCATTTTTTTCTCCTTTTTTACTTAAAATGTTTTTCTTAAAAATTTAAAATCCGATTCCGACACCACCATGAATTCCGTTTGTTCCAATTCCAATTCCCGCACTTAGACAAGAACTTAGAGCAGCTAACAACAAAATCATTAAAATTATTTTTTTCATAATTTTTTCTCCTTTCAATTTATAAATTTATTTTTTTAAAATCCGATTCCGACTCCACCGTGAATTTTTCCGTCTGTACCAATACCAATCCTGGTATTAATCAGACCACCTGTGCTGACACCTATATTTCCATGAATTTTTCCGTTACTTCCTACACTTATTCCGCCTGTGACGCAGGAAGTTAGAGATAGTAGTGTCAAAATGACTAAAATTAATTTTTTTCATTTTTTTCTCCTACAAATTTAATTTAAAATTTATAATTTTGTACTAATATTATACCATATTTTTTTAAAAATAGAATAAAAAAATTTTTATTTTTAAAAAAATTCAAAAATAATATTATTTTTATTTTTAAATAATTTTTTTATAAAAAAATCAAAAAAATAGTAAAAAAAGTTTACTTTTTTTGAAAAAAACTTTTATATAATTTAGTAAAGACTGATATAAGAATATAATATGTTAAATAAAGATAAAATCAGTATTTTATCTGTAAAAAAATTAAAAAAACATTAAATTATAAGGAAAAAAACTTTTATATAATTTAAAACAGATTTTTTTTGATTTTTAGAAAGGAAGAAAGATGATTAATGATTTAGAAGAATTTAGTCAAGAATTAAAATCGTTTGCTAAAAAAGTAAAAGGTTTTAAATACACAGATTCAGCACTTATCACATTTTTACTAACTGGTGCAATAGGAATAGGAAGAGGTGCATCAGCTAATCTATTTTCAGATGGAAATGAGCTTGAAACACAGTCAAAGACGATAAATGCTTCGGTTGCACGGCAGAAAAAAGACTTTAAATGGACAAGACAAAAAAGTGAGAAAATTATTAAAAATGCGAATTCGGATTTAGTTCAGATTACGGATCAAGGAGATTACACGGTTAAGTCACCTTTGGAAGGATGGCAATTTGGAATTAATGGATTTTCCAATAATTGGCAGGGACATTACAAAGGTCGTGGAGATAAAGTAAAAGATGTTAAATATGCTAGAGGTAAAAACAATTCGGATTCAGATAAAGAAACAGAAACAAACAGCAATACTGGAGTAGTTAATGCAAGTCATGGTGAAACAATAACAATGAACAGAACTTCTCTTCCATCAGAGCCAAATGTTTTCGTAGATTCTCAGATCAATAAAAGTGCAAAGTTTGGACTTTTTGCCAATGAAGGTGGTATAATTAATGCGCAAAAAAACTGGATAAAAGCGACAGGCACTCCAAAGACCGTTGCTTCACTTAATAATTCAAAAATTGATTTAGAAGGCAGTAAAGTGGAATATAAAGGAAATGGTTATGCACTTTATACTGATGGCACAAGTAATTCTGAAGGTGCTATTAATATGAAAGATGCGACATTGGTACTAGATGGAAAAGCCGTTGGATATGTGTTTGATAAAGCTAAACCAAATGCTGTAACTTTTAATAATACAACTGTTGATGTACTTTCTGATGACGCAGTAATCGCAAATTTAACAGATTCGAAAAGTCCGCTTGTCATAGATGTGGAAAATAAACCTGGTAATGATAGTTTAAAAAATCGACTGCTTAGAGGAAATGTAAATATTACAAGTTCAAATGGAAAAACAAATTACAAGTATGCTTTGGTGGATGATGCTACAATTCAAATAAAATCGGCAATTGATAAAGCAAATTTAATAAGTGATTCAGACAGTGAAGTGTTCACAAAAAGATTTTTATATCAAAATTCAAGATTGCATATTGAAACAGAGTATGGTTCGATAAACGCTTCCTTAAATACTGCACAAATGAAGGCGATAGATGACAGATTTTTGGCACCAGTTGGACTTGCGATTGCAGGAAGTTCAAAATCAGTAAATAATAGTACGACAGAAATTGGGAATAAAGGTAAAGTTTTTGTTGACAGGACAGATGCTGGACAAGGTGGAATAGGATTTTATGCCGATTACGGATGGATTAATAACTATAATGCTGGAAAACTAGAAGTGGAGCAAGGTCCGACGCATAATGACAGAGCGGTTGGAATGTATGGAACAAACAACTCAAATATGGTAAGTTCTGGTCCAATAAATGTTGGTGGTAAAAATTCAATTGGGATTTTAGGGCTTTCATATAGAATAGATCCTTCTACAGGTTTAGCTGTAGATCCATCTAACGAATCTTATTTTAAAAGTGTTGAAAATCCAGCTAATTTAGGGAAAATAGACATTATGAATTTGCCGTGGGGTGTTATTACGATGGATGATGACGGCGCAATTGGAATATTTACAAAAAATAACAGCATTGATCCGACCATAAAATCTGTTCCATCCACATCTAAAGCCTGGCTTGTTGGTGTAAATGAAGGTACTATTACAATAAAAGGAAATAATCATGCGATAGGAATGGGATCTGATTTTGGTGCAGTTTCAAATTACGAAGGGGAAGATCCTGTAACTCATGTTTATCATTCTGGGATAATTAATATACTTGGTACACAATCGTTTGGAATGTATGGAACAAATAATACCGATTTGAAAAATTTTGGGATAATAAATGTTGCTGCAACTTCTCCTGGAAATGAATCAATTGGAATGTATGGGGATGATCCAGAGTCAAAAGTTTATGTATTAGAAACTGAAAATGGAACTAGAATAAGAAATAACAGTATAATAAATGTTGGACGATCTTCTTATGGTATTTTTGCAAGAAATATAGAAATGAATGGTGGGACAATAAATGTAGATGATGATGGAGTAGGAATTTATTCTCAAGGGCCTGATGTCGATATTATTGCGGGGAAAATTAATGTAGGTAATGATAATGCAGTGGGAGTATATATTGATGACGCAACAGTAGCTCCAAAACCTACAACTGTTAAAGGAAACTTGGATATGAAAGTTGGGCAAAATTCAGCTGGATTTTTAATAACAGCAGCAAATACTAAGACAGATTTAAATACAAAAGCGCCAAATGATGTTCATATTGGAGAAAATTCAGTTTATATTTATTCGAGAGCACCACAAAGTTTAGGTGGAAAAATTGAAAATAAATCAAATATTGTGACTGATGGAAATAACAGCTATGGAATTTATTCATCTCAAGATTTTGTAAATCGTGGAAATATTAACTTAAAATCAGGAACTGGAAATGTTGGAATTTATTCATTTCAAGGAATTGGACAAAATTATGGAACAATTGATGTTGGTCCGAGTGATGTGGCAACTGGAAAATACGGAATTGGAATGGCAACAGGAAGTACAGCTGCATCAATGGGAACAATAGAAAACCACGGAACAATTAATGTGACAAAAAATAGCAGTGTTGGAATGTATGCATCAGGTTCTGGTTCAAAGGCAATAAATAGAGGTATTATTAACTTGGAAGGTAATGATACAGTTGGAATGTATATCGACAATCATGCCACTGGAGAAAACTACGGAACGATTCAGACAACTGCAAGTGGAACTGGAATAAAGGGTGTGGTTGCAAAAAATGGAGGAATTATTAAAAATTATGGAACAATAAATATTGCTCCTGGAAGTGGAAATACAGGAGTAGAAACTGATACAGCTGGTGCATACCAAGTTCAAGGAGGAGGAAGTAGTAATACTGTATCTTTAACAGGAACAGGAGTTAATAGAACAGTAGCAGAAAAATCAGTAGTAAAAACTCCAGCACATCCAAGTCCAGTGTCAATACCAATACCTGCAGTGTTAGCTGAATCATTAGGAGATTATGCAAATGGAGATTTGCCGCAAGCATCAGGTAGTAATAATCGTACAAATGATTCAAGTATAGAAATGTATGTGGATACTTCAGGAATAAATCATACAAATCCTATTCAAGGATTAAGTAATTTAACAAGACTTAAAGATATAGATTTGATGATGGGAACAGAGGCTGCAAGAAATACGAATGCAAAAGCAATTCAAATAGGAGATGACATTTTACAACCATATAATGATGCTTTGGGAAGTGTTATACCAACAGGAGTTAAATTGAATGTTGACTCAGCAAGTTTGACTTGGAGAGCACATATGGTGAAATCAGGAAATTTATCAGCACCAATAAAAACCGTGTATATGGAAAAAATCCCTTATACTGATTTTGCAAAAAATGATACAGATACTGAACATTTCTTAGATGGACTTGAACAGAGATATGGAGTTGAAGATGTAAATTCGAGAGAAAAACAAGTCTTTAATAAATTAAACGATATAAGAAGTGACGAAGATCATATATTTACACAAGCTATAAGTCAAATGCTAGGTTATGAATATTCAAATACTCAACAGCGAATTAATGAAACTGGAAATGAATTGGATAAGGAAATTGGATATTTACGAAAAGAGTGGGAAAATAATCCGTTTAAGCAAAATAACAAAATTAAAGTGTTTGGAATAAAAGATGAGTATAAAACAGACACAGCTGGAATTGTAGATTATGACAGCAATGCTTATGGAGTGGCTTATGTTAATGAAAATGAAACATCTGAAAAGGAAAATCCCAAAGGATGGTATGCTGGAGCTGTTACGAATAGATTTAAGTTTAAAGATTTAGGAAAATCAACTGAACAGCAATCTATGGTTAAAGCTGGGGTATTTAAGACAATGTCACCGAAAAATGATTACAATAGTTCACTAAAATGGACAGTTTCTGGAGATGTATTCGGTGGAATTAATAATATGCATCGTAAATTTTGGATTGTAGACGATGTGTTTGAATCCAGAGCTAATTATTACACTTATGGAGCAGCTTTGAAAAATGAATTGGGATATGATATAAAATTGTCTAAAAAAACTCATTTGAGACCTTATGGAGCGTTAAAAATAGAATATGGAAGATTTTCAAAGATAAAAGAAGACAATGGTCAAATGAATTTGAATGTTAAAGGAAATGACTATTTCTCGGTTAAACCTAAGTTCGGAGCAGAACTTAAATATGTTCAGCCATTAACTGTGGGAACTCAACTTTCAGTGGGACTTTCGACAGCGTATGAAAATGAGCTTGGAAAACTTAATAAATTAAATCAAGCGAGAGTTCGTCATACTACAGCAGATTGGTATAATTTAAAAAATGAAAAAGAAGATAGAAAAGGAAATATAAAATTTGACTTAAATGTTGGAATTAATAGTTCAAGATTTGGAGTGACAGCAAACTTAGGATATGATACGGAAGGTAAATATTAGAGAAGGTCTTGGATTTAAATTGGCTTATTAGTCTTTATCACTAAAATTTTATAAATTATTTAGCAAGGGGTAAAAACCCCTTGTTTTATTTTGAAATGAATAGTAAAATTTCTCTTAAAAGTTTACATGCAAGAGCAGTAGATTTTCCAGATTGGTCATAAATAGGCGATAATTCATTCATATCAAGTCCTACAATATTTAATTTAGAAATTTTTTCAATCGCTTTATGCAGTTCTTTAAATGTGACTCCTCCAGCTTCAGGTGTCCCAGTTCCTGGAAATTCTGATGGATCAAGCACATCTAAGTCCAATGTGAAGTAAACTGGTTTACCTTTTAATTTTTCAACAACTTTATCAAGTTCATCAAAATTATCGCCAAAATTAAATTTTGTTGTATGAAGATGTTTTTTTGCAAATTCCCATTCAGCTCGTTCTCCACTTCTTATTCCAAACTGAAAGATTTTATTGTCGCCAACCATATCCCAGCATCGTCTGATTACCGAAGCGTGTGAAAAATATTGACCTAAATATTCATCTCGCAAATCTGTATGAGCATCAAACTGAATTATGTGCAAGTCTGGATATTTTTTAAAAGCCGCTTTTACAGCTCCCAATGTCACAGAATGTTCTCCACCAATCATAAATGGAATTTTTCCGTCATTTAAAATGCTCTCGGCTTCATTCTGAATATCTTGAAGTGCCAAATTAGAATTTCCAAAAGAAAGTTCCAAGTCGCCACCGTCAAAAATTTTGTAATCTTCCAAATCCTTGTCTTGATAAGGACTGTAAGTTTCAATCCCAAAACTCTCATTTCTCATAACGGAACTTGCAAATCGAGTCCCAGGTCTAAAGGAAGTAGTGCTGTCAAATGGAGCACCAAAAATAACGATGTTGCTTTCATCATATTCATTGTCGCACCCAATAAATGTATGTATATTTTGCTTTCTCATAGTTTTAACCTTTCTTAATTTTTTTTATTTACTTAAATTTACTTAAAAAATTTTTGCCATTATAGCATATTTGAAAAAATTTTACAATTTTATCTCATCGGATTTACAGCTGTCAATTCCCACTTGTGAATACCTTCGTCTTTTAAGGCACTGTCATATCCAATGTAGACATTTTTTAATCTTTTGTTTACTGGAGTTAATTTATATTTATACATAAGCGGAACTTCAGAAGCTTGATTTATGTAATATTTTTGCCATTCTTTGTACATTTGCGCTTTGTAATTTGGGATTGTCAATGATTTTTCTCCTAAAATTTCGTCAATAAATTTGTCGTTTTCTGGAGATGTAAATCTTGTATAATTTAATTGAGAACTTCTTCCAGCCGAAGAAGTCGGATTTACATCAGTTCCTACTCCCCATGCACCAAAAAATACATCAATATCTTTTGTGTCACCTTGTACTTTTTCGTAAAAGTTTTGAAAAGCTAGTAATCTTCCAGAAGTTAAGCTTACATTTAATCCAATTTTTTTCCAGCTTTGAAGATAAAATTGAGCAAGTGGCTCAGCCACATCTCCACCAGCCATAAACGCCATTTTTATTTGAAGCGGCTTACCATTTTTATCTTCACGAAATCCGTCATTGTTTACATCTTTGTATCCGCTTTCGTCAAGAAGCTGTTTTGCTTTGGCTAAGTTATACGGAAATCCTGTCAAATCTTTTGGAAAATATTTTTTGAAAACTGGAGGAATTGAGGAAGTCGCTCTTTGTCGCAGTCCAAAATAAAAGGCCTGTGCGATTTGGTCAACATCAATTGCGTAAATCATCGCTTGTCTTAAATTTAAATCTGCCATTTTAGCATTTGGATCACTCACATTCTCTCCTTTTGCTTTATCAAAATGTCCCAATTTAAATCCAACATACGAATAATACAAATCCTGTTGTCCCAAAACTTCTAAATTTCTAAAATCTTTATAATTATTGTACAAACTGTCTGGCATTTCCATCACATAGTCATATTTTCCAGCTTTTAGAGCTGCCACAATGGATTGTGTATTGACTACTTGTAAAATCGCTTTTTTTATTTTAGGTGCTCCCTTGTAATAATAAGGATTTGCTGCAAGTTCCATGCTTTCTCCACGAGAAACTTTTACTAAATTGTAAGGCCCTAATGTGACAGGTTTTGTTCTTATTTTGTCAGATGAAACCAAGTCTTTTATTGGAACATCTTTTAAGTAGTGCTTTGGAAGCGCACTTGCCATAAGTCCATTTCCGCCAGTAAAAATACTTTGTCCCATCTCAGAAAATGAAATTTCCACTGTTTTATCATCAATTTTTTTCACACCAGAAATTGTTTTAGCTTTTCCATTGTGATAGTCATTCATTCCAATAACTTTTTGAAATTCTTCAGTATAACGAATTCCTGTATAATCTTTATTTCCCAAAACTTCATAGGCATAGATTATATCGTCTGCAGTAAGTGGAACGCCATCTGACCATTTTATTCCATCTTTAATTTTTATAGTCGCCTTTTTATTTTTTGCATCAACATTTAATGTTGCAACCCCTGTGTCAATTATTTCAAAATTTTCATTCACATCAAAAAGGCTGGAACTTAAAAACATCGAAAGGATATCTCCATCGTATCCGTCTTGATACAAAATCTCGTTAAAAACTCCAACAAGTGGATCATCTTTTACAATAGCCACTTGAAGTGTTGCATTTTCCACAGCTGGTTCATTATTTGTAGTTTTTATTGGGAAAATTGACAAATTTATTTTAGCTCCCGGCATCTCACTTCTCTTTTTACCTGGACTACATGAAATTATCATAAGTCCAATCAAAAAAATCAATATTTTTTTCATAAATTCTCCTTTCTAAAAAAATTATGCTCGTCTTTTTTTCGCATCAGCAGCTCTATTTAACATTTGTCCAATGTAATTTATACAAAGCATCATAACAAGTATTAAAATCGAAGCTGGAAGCCAAATCCAAAGTTTTGAAGATAAAACTTCTGGGTCGGCTGCATATCCAACAAGTGTCCCAAGACTAGGAGTTGAAGGAGGTAAACCAAATCCTAAAAAACTAAGTCCCGTTTCAATTCCCAAATTTCCAGCAAAGGCAAGTGTCAAATCCACAATTATTAAAGAGCTTAAATTTGGCAAGATTTCTCTAAAAATTATTTTAAAATCGCTTGTTCCCATTGTTTGAAGCAAGAACATATTCCTTTTTACTTTCTGCAAGAGCTTTACTTCTAATAAGCCGTGCTGTTGAAACCCAGTAAAATGCACTCATTATGAAAATAAACGAGCTAACTGTATATTTTGGCACAATTGTAACAAATACAATAATTATCATAAGTGTCGGCATAATTGTTATAAAATCAATTATTCTCATAATTATATTATCGATAATTCCACCATAATATCCGCTTATCATTCCAAAAAAAGTTCCAAGAAAACTTGTCAAGATAGTTATTGTAAAGCCAATGATAATCGAGTTTCTAGCTCCCAATATAAGTTGTCCTAAAATTGAACGACCACCTGAATCTGACCCAAGCCAAAATCCTTCTTTCATCGGAATAGCATATTTATCTAAAAGACTTATTTTCATAATTTCATCCTGATTTGCAAAAAGTGAGCCGATAAAAATAATTCCAAAAATTATTGCAAGTAAAATTAATGATCCAAGTGCAAGTTTGTCCTTTAAAAGTTCTTTTACTATTATTCTAATACCTGTAGGTTTTTCATTCATATTTTTTTCACCACCTTTATTTAATTCTAATTCTAGGATCGACAATGCTCAAAATTATGTCAGAAAGTAAACTTCCAAATAAAGTTAAAAATCCAAAAAGCAAGATAAGAGCGGTTACAACGCTATAATCCCTCGTTACTATGGAATTTATAAAAAGTCCTCCCATTCCAGGATAACTGAATATTTTTTCAATAAAAATCGAACCCCCAAGTAATCCTGTTATTGCATAACCAAAAAACGCTGCAATCGGTAAAATTGAATTTCTAAAAATATGTCTTGAATAAATTCTATTTTCAGGAACTCCTTTACTTTAGCCGTTTTCACATAATCAAGCGACTTTGCCTCAATGACTTCATTTCTCAAATATTGAATAATCCAAGTTGTTCCAAGCAGCGCATAAGTTATGGCTGGAAGTATGATGTGATAAATTCTGTCCCAAAAATGTCCAATCTTTCCAGTTTCAAGTCCAGCGGTAACAGAACCTGTTGTAGGAAACCATCCTAATTTATATCCAAAGAACCAGATCATTATAAGTGACAAGACAAATGTCGGTATTGCATAACTCACATAGTTATAAAAAGTTACAAATTTGTCCAAAAATGAGTTCTGGTATCGTCCAGATAGCATTCCTAAAGGAATTGCGATGCAATATGTCAAAATCAAACTCACAAGCGACAAAATAAAAGTATTTACAGCTCTTTCCCCAATCAGAGTCTTAACGGGAACATTGTAAGTGTAGCTCATTCCCAAATTTCCAGAAAAAGCATTTTTAATCCATCTTATATATTGAACATGCCAAGGGTCAAGAAGTCCAGCTTTTCTTCGCAGAGCTTCAAGTGCGGACGGATCAGTTTGTGGCGTGATAAGTCCTGTGAATGGATCTCCTGGCATAAGTTTTGCCAAAATAAAGACAATTATGCTAAGTATAAATAGTTGCGGTATCATAATTACAAACCGTCTTAAAATCGTTTTCCACATATTTTTTTCCTTTCTTGTCTTGTTAAATTTTTATTTTAAAGCGACAAAATGTGTATCAGTTAATTTTTTTTAAATCAAAAACTTTTCCATTTTCATCATAAAAAATCTTTTTTTATTTTTTTGATATTCTTCTTCAATCTTTTTATCGCATTTTCCAGACGCTTTTCGGGATGAATTTCAGGAATTGCGGCAATCAGTCTTTTTGTGTAGGGATGTTTAGAAGATTCATAAATATCATTCTTTGTTCCAGTTTCAACAAACCTTCCGCTATTTAAAATATAGATGTAGTCACACATATGCTTTACAACTCCAAGGTCGTGAGAAATAAATAAATAGCTTAAATTATACTGTTTTTGAATATCTTTCATATAATTTAAGACTTGTGCTTGAACTGATAAATCAAGTGCAGAAACAGGTTCATCAGCGATGATAAGCTGTGGTTTTGTCGCAACTGCTCTTGCAATCCCAATCCTTTGACGCTGTCCTCCTGAAAATTCATGCGGATATTTGTAGAGTGCATCTTCAGAAAGTCCTACAATTTCAAGCAATTCTAAAATTCTTTTTTTATTTTCACTTTCTGTCAAATTTTCAAAATTTTTAAGCGGTTCACTTATTATGTCAATTATTCGTTTTTTTGGATTAAGACTGGAAAGTGAGTCCTGAAATATCATTTGAACATTTTTTTACTATATTCATTTTTTTCTATTTCTAAATTTTCTATCAATTTCTTTTTCCTTTATAAATAATTTTTTTCCGCTTTTTAATTTTTTTCAAGTCCAATTATTGCTTTTCCAATTGTAGATTTTTCCCGAGCCAGATTCTCCGACAAGTCCATAAGTTTTTTTCCTTTTTTTCAATCGTAGGTGACACTCCATCAACGGCGTAGATGTAGTCGACAATTTTGTTAAAAAAATCCGCTGCGAATTGGGTAATGAACTTTTAAGTCTTTTACTTCAAAGCATATTTTTCTCCTTTCTTATTTTTTTAAATTTTTTTATTTTTTTGTTTTTTTATTTTTTTTAATTTAATTTATTTTTTTATTTTAAAAATTTACTTTTAATATATTTTATATTTTTTTATTATTTTTTTATTTATTCTAATTTTCTATTCTTTCTTTCTATTTTATTTTTAAATTTTTTTAAATTTTTTTTCTTTTGAAATTTTATAAATTTCATAAATTTAATTTACTTTTAATTTAATTCAATTTAACTCAATTTAACTAAACTAAATTTATTTTTAACTTTAAATTTTTTTAACTCTAAATTTTTTTATTTTAATTCAAAATTTTTGTAACAAGTACATCTCACAAAATGATTTTTAGAAACTTCATGCAATTTTGGATTTTTTTCGTGCTCACTTTTCTCAACCCAAGGAATTCTATTAGCAAATCTGCATCCTTTTCTCTCAATGTTTTTAAGTGATGGCACATTTCCGTAAATTACATGTAATTTTTCATTTTCTGAATCCAGTTGCGGAATTGAATTTAAAAGTGATCTTGTATAAGGATGTCTGGGATTTTTAAAAAGTTCAGTGACATCGGCAATTTCTACAATTTCTCCTGCATACATGACGGCAACTCTGTCAGCCATTTGTGCAACAACTCCTAAATCGTGTGTAATTAGTATAATTCCAGCTTCCATCTCATCTTGAAGAGATTTTAGCAAATCTAGTATTTGTGCTTGAATTGTAACATCAAGTGCTGTAGTTGGCTCGTCGGCTATGACAATTTTAGGTTTGCAGGAAAGTGCAATTGCAATCATCACTCTTTGACGCATTCCTCCACTTAATTCATGTGGAAATTGATTTGCAACTCTTTTGTAATTATTTATCCCAACTTTTTGCAGTAAATCGTAAACTTTCTTTTTTCTCTCTTCTTTTGTGAAATTTGTGTGGTAAATAAGGCTTTCTTCAATTTGATTTTCAATTTTCATAAGCGGATTAAGTGCTGATAGTGGGTCTTGAAAAATCATTCCAATATGTTTTCCCCTTATTTTATTAAATTCTTCTTCATCAATTTCCAAAAGATTTTTTCCTTCAAAAGTTATTTTTCCGCTGGATTTTGTATTAAGCGGATTGTGAAGTCCTATGATAGAAGTGGCAAGTGTACTTTTCCCACATCCAGATTCTCCAACAATCGCCAAAACTTCATTTTTTCTAAGTTCAATTGACACATCGTCAACGGCAGGAAAATATTTTTCATCAATCCGAAAACTTGTAGTCAGATTTTCTATTTTCAAAAGCGTATCTTTTTGGCTCAAAATTTTTCACTCCCTTTCAATTCAATAAATATTATATTTATACAGTACAATTATATCACATTTTTTTTATTAAACAAAAAAATCATATTAAAAAAATTATAATTGTAAAAATTTTTCCATAAGTGATATAATTTTTTTATAAAATTTGAAAAAAATAATTTTTTTAAAAAATTTAAAAAAATTGGACAATTTTAAAAAACAAAAAAAGAAAAGAAAATAGATAAAAAAATTGAAGGGAAGTGATGAATTAGTTGGAAAATAAAATTAAATTATACGGATTTAACAATCTTACAAAGACACTTAGCTTTAATATTTACGATGTCTGTTATGCCAAAACCCAAAGGGAGCAAAAAGACTACATCGCTTATATTGACGAGCAGTACAATTCTGATAGACTCACAAAAATTTTGATAAATGTAGCCAAAATGATAGGAGCAGAAGTGTTAAATATCTCAAAGCAGGATTATGAGCCACAAGGAGCTTCTGTCAATATTTTAATTGCGGAAGCAAGAATCGATCCAGCAAATATTGACGAATCGTGCAATCAAGGAAAACCTTTTTTCGATGAAAACAAAGATCTAAAAATTCAAGATACGGATACTGTTCACGCGCATTTGGACAAAAGCCATATTACTGTGCATACATTTCCCGAATATCATCCCGACAATTCAATTTCGACCTTTAGAGTAGATATTGATATTGCGACTTGTGGTGAAATTTCGCCGTTAAATACATTAAATTACTTGATTGACAGTTTTGAATCCGACATTATCACGATAGATTACAAGATAAGAGGTTTTACTAGAGATATTTCAGGAAAAAAATTTTTTACTGATCACAACATTACTTCTATTCAGGATTACATTGATCCTAATAAACTAAAGATTTATGATGCAATTGATGTAAATGTCTATCAGTCCAACATTTTTCACACAAAGATGCTAATAAAGGAAATTGAGCTTCAAAATTACCTTTTTAACCGTGATGTGTATGAAATTCCTCCACGGGAAAGACTTGAGATAACGGATAATTTGAGAAAAGAAATGATAGAAATTTACAGCGGAATGAATATTTATTAAAACAAAACTTTAGATATAAAATAAATATGGAGAAAACAAAAAATGAAAAAAAACATTAATTTAGAAAGACAGAACAAAACTGTGCTTTTTGATGCTTTAAAAGAGCATTTAAATAATAGAGTAGTGAGATTTGATGTGCCAGGACATAAAGGTGGTCGTGGAAATAAGGAATTTAGAGATTTTATTGGATTAAATGCCATGCAAATGGATGTCAATTCTATGAAACCGCTGGATAACTTATGTCATCCAACTTCCGTCATAAAAGAAGCGCAGGAAATAGCAGCGGAAGCTTTTGGAGCAAAAGAGGCTTATTTTATGGTGAGCGGAACTACAGGAGCAGTACAGGCGATGATTATGTCAACTTGCCGAGCTGGAGATAAACTTATAATTCCAAGAAATGTCCACAGAAGTGCTATAAATGCCATGGTTGTCTGCGGTGCAGTTCCAGTTTATATAAATCCTGGATTAAATAAAAAATTAGGAATTTCGCTTGGAATGTCGATAAAAGATGTAAAAAAGGCGATTGAAGAAAATCCTGACGCAAAGGCTATTTTGGTAAATAATCCGACTTATTACGGAATTTGCTCAGATTTAAAATCCATTGTAAAATTAGCACACGAAAACGGAATGTATGTTTTAGTCGACGAAGCGCATGGAGCACATTTTTCCTTTGATGAAAATTTACCGATTTCGGCTATGGAAGCTGGAGCAGATATGGCGGCAATTAGTATGCATAAAACAGGCGGCTCTCTTACACAGAGCTCAATTTTGCTAAGCGGAGAAAAAATTAATGCTGATTATGTGCGAAAAATAATAAATTTGACACAAACTACAAGCGCTTCATATTTACTTATGGCGTCACTTGATGTGGCAAGAAAGAATCTTGTCATAAACGGTCGAGAATTATTTGAGAAAACTGTAAAATTTGCTGAATATGCACGAAGTGAAATCAATAAATTAGGTGGTTATTATGCTTATGGAAGAGAACTCATCGATGGAGACGCAGTTTACGACTTTGACACAACTAAATTGTCTGTTTATACACAAGATATTGGACTTGCAGGAATTGAAGTTTATGATATTTTAAGAGATGAATACGGAATTCAAATTGAACTTGGAGATTTGGGAAATATTTTGTCAATAATTACTGCAGGAGACAGAGGACTTGAAATTGAACGGTTAATTTCGTCACTTGCTGAAATTAAAAGACTTTATTCAAAAAGTCCAGAAGGAATGTTTGACCACGAATATATAAATCCAAAAGTTGTCATGACTCCCCAAGCTGCCTTTTATTCTGAAAAAGAAATGATTCCAATTTTAGATAGTGTCGGAAGAGTGAGTGCAGAATTTGTGATGGCTTATCCACCAGGAATTCCAATTTTAGCGCCAGGAGAAAAAATTACTGACGAAATTATTCGGTATATTTCTTATGCAAAAGAAAAAGGTTGTCTTTTGACAGGAACTGAAGATATGCATGTTGATAAAATAAATGTAGTTGTACAAAAATAGTTTTATAAAATAAAAAAAGTAATAAGTCAGAAATAAGAAATTAAGAAAAAAAGAAAAAAACAAAAAAATAAAAAAAGCAAAAAAATAAAGAAGAAGGAGAAAAAAAGAGAGAGAGAAAAATAAAAAAAAAAATAAAAATAAAAAAAAGGAAGTGAAATTCAATGGTTGACAGATTTAATAAATTTTTTGACTATCTTTTATTCATAGAAGGAGATTATTCAAATCATCCCAATGACAATGGTGGCGAAACAAAATATGGAATTACTAAAGAAACTGCCAGAAGCTGTGGATATAAAGGAGCTATGAAGGATTTGACAAAAACGATGGCACAAAAAATTTACGAGCAAAAATATTACAAAGCCTATAAAATTGATAAGATTAAAAGCGATAAAATGGCTCTTAGCATTTTTGACTTTGTCGTAAATTCTGGAAACTACGGAATAAAAAAAGCGCAGGAAGCGGTAAATAAAGTTTATAAAAAGACTATTTTGACAGCTGACGGAGTAATAGGTCTACAGACGATCAAATATTTAAATTTGGTAAATTCAGAAAAATTTTTAGCGGAATATCACAAATTGCAAATAGAATATTATAATGCCGTCGTAAAAAATAATCCAAAGCAAAAGGTATTTTTAGCAGGTTGGTTAAACAGAGTTAAAAAGAAAAAGAAAGTTATTTGAGAAATGTTTAAAAAAATTTTTAAAAATAAAAATAATTAATAAAAATTAAATAAAAAAATAAGAAAAATTTGAAACAGATAGAAAAAAATAAAAAAATAAATCTATAAAATAATAAAGAAAGGGGAAATTATGGAACTTTGGTATACGGAAGAACATACAAAAGATGTTCGTTTTTCAATAAAAGTTGACAAGCAGTTAGTCAGTTTTAAAAGTGAGTTTCAAAGAATTGATATTTTTGAATCGAAAGAGTTTGGGAAATTTTTGACGCTGGATGGATTTATGATGCTTACAGAAAAAGATGAATTTATTTATCACGAAATGATAACTCATATTCCGATGGCAGTTAATCCAAATGCAAAGAAAATACTTGTAATTGGCGCAGGAGATGGTGGAACAGTAAGAGAACTTGTAAAATACGATCATATTGAAAAAATAGATATGGTTGAAATTGATAAAGCTGTAGTTGACCTGTGCCGTGAATTTTTACCAACAACTGCTTGTAAATTAGATGATAAAAGAGTAAATATATATTATGAAGATGGCTTAAAATTTGTCAGATCAAAACATAATGAATACGACATTGTAATTGTCGATTCCACAGATCCTTTTGGACCAGGAGAAGATCTGTTTACAAGGGAGTTTTATGGAAATTGCTTTAATGCTCTAAAAGATGACGGAATACTTGTCAATCAGCATGAAAGTCCTTATTATGAAGCCGATGCGATCGCATCAAAAAGAGCAAATAAACAGCTAAGAGCTGTCTTTCCGTTTGCAACAGTTTATCAGCTTCACATTCCAACATATCCATCAGGACACTGGCTATTTGGATTTGCTTCAAAAAAATATAATCCAGTAACTGACTTAAAAGCTGATATCTGGAACAGTTTTGGGATAAAGACGAAATACTATAATACAGAACTTCACAAAGGAGCTTTTGCGCTGCCAAATTATGTAAAAGAACTCATTAGTGATTAGTTAATTACTAAATGTATTTTTATTAAATTAAATAAAAAAATAAGATAACGAAATAAATTTTGTGTTGAAATTATGGGAATAATAGTGTATTATATTTATATATTTTAATTTAAAAGGAGATTTTACAATGAGTAAAAAATATAGTGTAGCAGTTGTGGGAGCAACTGGATTAGTGGGAAGAACTTTTTTAAAAGTGTTAAAAGAGAGAAATTTTCCAGTGGGAGAACTTTATCTTTATGCATCAGCTAGATCGGCAGGGAAAAAAGTTGAATGGAATGGAAAAGAGTACACAGTTATCGAATTAAAAGATGAAAATATAAGAGATGACATTGATGTGGCTTTATTTTCTGCAGGTGGAAAAGCTTCACTTGAATTTGCACCAAAATTTAGAGATAAAGGTGCTGTAGTAGTCGACAACAGTAGTGCTTGGAGAATGGAAAAAAATATTCCATTAGTTGTGCCGGAAGCAAACCCAGAAGCATTAGAAAATCATCCTGGAATTATTGCAAATCCAAATTGCTCGACAATTCAAGTTATGCCTGTACTAAAAGTATTACAAGAAAAATATGGACTAAAAAGGGTAGTTTACTCGACTTATCAAGCTGTGGCAGGTTCTGGACAAAAAGGATTAGATGATCTAGAAAATAATTTAAAAGGAAAACCTTCAACAAATTATCCTCATCAAATTGCTTTTAATGCATTGCCACACATAGATGTATTTTTAGATAACGGATACACAAAAGAAGAAGAAAAAATGATAAACGAAACAAGAAAAATTTTAAATTTACCAGATTTAAAAGTTACTGCAACTTGTGTAAGAGTGCCAGTTAAATTTGGACATGGAGTTTCAGTGAATGTGGAATTAGAAAAACCATTTGAATTAGCAGATGTTGTAAAAGCGTTTGAAGAAAAAGAAGGAGTAATTGTTCAAAATGACGGAAAAAACAATGTTTATCCAATGCCAATAATTGCACAGGACACAGATGAAGTTTATGTCGGAAGAATAAGAAGAGATGACACAGTTGAAAGCGGTCTTAATTTATGGGTAGTTGCTGACAACATAAGAAAAGGTGCGGCTACAAACACAATTCAAATTGCAGAAACTTTGATAAAAGAAGGAAAGTTATAGAGATAAAAAACACGAAAAAATAAGATAAAGCAATAAAAATTAAAAAAATTAACTAATTATTTTATAATAATTAGTTTTTTTATGTAAAATATAAAAAGAAAAATGGAAAAAAACGCAGAAAAAAACCTGCTATTTATGCTTTTTTTGAAAAAAATTAGAAAAACTAATATAAAATTAAAAAATCTTGAAATTTTTTTGAAAAATAGTGTAAAAATAATTGAGTAACAAAATAAAATAAAAATAAAAAAATAATAAAAACTAGGAGATACAATGGCTAAAAAAGAAGAAAAAAATTGAAAAAAACAAAATTGACTTTGACTGAAGACGAAATAAAAGATTTAAATGAAGATGGAATAAAAAAATCTTTTGATCAATAAAAGCAATTTTGGATACAGCAAAAAAATATGAATTTACAGATGAAGAAAAAGAAGAATTTGATTATTTCTACAAAAATGAAAAAAATAAATTTTTTTGTTGCAAAATTAATCGAAGGAAAAAAATTTCAGTAAATGAAAATGAAGTTACAGAAATTTACACTAAAAATAAAAGCAAATTTCGATGCTCAAAAATATTCCTTTTTCACAAGCAAAAGAAATTATCCAAAGAGATTTGTTAAACCAACAAGTTGCAACTCTTGAAGCTGAAGAATTAGATAAATTAGTTCAAGAAATGGAAGATAAAGTGGAAATTACAAAAGAAGAAATTTTTATTTTCTAAAGGAAATTCAGAAGTTTTAAAAAAACATTGATTGTTGGAAAAAAATAATTGCTAAAAAAATGGAAGAAAAAAAGATTTTGAAGAAAAAAATAAAAAAAGATTTGGAAATCGTTAAAGATAATGTTTACATTAACTATTACTTGGATTTACAAGTTAGAAAAAAATGTAAAAGTGACTCAAGAAGAAATTACAGAAATTTATGAAAGAGAAAAAGCAAAATTAGGAAATGTGACTCCAAACAGCGCATACCAACAAATTGCAAATGGTTTATTAAACAACAAAGCTGTGCAAGAAAGAAACAACTAATTGATCAAATTGCAAAAGACTATAATGTAGAAGAAGTTGCTAAAGAATATATTAAATAATATAAATAAAAAATTAAACTATATCTAAAAAATATTAAATTAATTTTAGATATAGTTTTTTTAATTTTTTTTATTTTGTCGCTAAACTCACTGTTATTCCAGTTCTCAACTCATTTCTTTCAATTGTTTTTTTATTGTTTTTAGTTTTGTATGTATATCTTTCAAGTGCACTGTATTTTACAGATGGATTAAGAGTAATTGTTCCAACATTTGTTTCAATCGATTTTTTATATCCAATACCTGTCCAAATCGTAAATGTGTTGTCATATCCTGTTTTTGCCGTATGTTTTTCATATTCGTTTCCAGGTGAGACAAATGCTGTAAATCCAGCAAATGAAGGAGTTATGTATACTAAATTTGTCACATAATCTAAATAGACGCTTGATTTTGCTTCTTCGTTTGTTTCAGCTATTTTTCCTCTTATATCTCTCAATTTATTTAGTAAATTAATGTTATAGCTTAAAGTTCCGTATTTTCCTTTTAAAATTTCATTTGAGTTGTTTAAGTTAAGGTTTATTCCCCAACCTTCCCCTTTTCCTCTTGCTAATTTGCTTCCAATTAAATAATAATCGCCTGTTTTATTATCTTTTATGTCAAAATATGCCAATTGTAAACTAGTTCCTATTTTTTGACCAAATAATTTAAGGTCGAAGGAAGGTCCAAAATAGATTTCATTTGAAGCTCCTGTAGTTTTATAGCTTCCACTTGTTTTTTCGGCTCTTAGTCTATTCGTCTTATTTTCCCAGCCTAAGTTCCATTTTGTATCAAAATTTCCTAATTTTAAATTTTTTGTAAGTGAAAACTCTGTTTCCCAAAGTTCGTGTTCCGAAGTTCTTGTACTAGGTTTTCCATAAATTACATCTTGGTTTCTCAAAATTCTAAAGTTTCCGTCCATATCAAATTCATCTGATAATTTCATCGTCCCAGAAGTTGTGTTTCGAAAACGGCTTCTGTTTCTATTTGATCCTTTAAATCCTTTATTCCCTAAGTTATTTGCTTCATCTCCAGTTCTATCTGTATAACGGTTTCTCCATTCACTTTGAAAACTAAGTTTTTTTAATGAATCCTGATTTGCCAATCCAAATTGCGAAATTACTAAACTCAACAAAATTAATTTTAAAAAATTTCTCATACATCTCCTTTACTAAATTTATAGATTTATTTTTTTATTTTATTCACATAAATACTTTATTTTTTTAGTTTTTGTATATTTTTAATTCTTTTTGAGTATTTCGTATTGATAGTGAAAAAAATTACTAGTATTTTTATCATATTGAAATTTGTTAGTCAAATTTTTTTAAAAATAAATATTTGACTTTATAAAAGTTTTGTAGTAAAAATTTTATTTATAAATAGAATGAAATTTTTGAAAGGAGAAAAAAATGAAGAAAATTTTTTTGTTGCTTTAGTACTTAGTTTAATTGTTGTTTCGTGTGGGAATAAAACTGAAAATGGAAAAGAAAACTTAAAAAATGCTAATTTTTCAAAAAATCAAAATAAAGAAACTTTAGTTGCGAGTGTTCCACCATTAAAAATGGATAGTTCAAAGAATAGCAGGAAATGAGTATAATGTGATTTCTGTAATTCAGCCGAATATGAATCACGAATTGTTTGAGCCAAAAAAACAGATGACTTGATAAAACTTGAAAAAAATCTAAATTATTTTTTTTACATATGATGCTTTTAAATTTTGAAGAAAAAAATTACAAGTACGATTAATGATAAAAATAAGGTTTTGAATGTTTTAAATGGAATTGATCCACATTTGTTTTTGGAAGATCATGATCACGACGAACATGGTGGACATCATCACGATGAGCATGAACACAATGGGAAGTTTGATCCGCATGTTTGGTTTTCATTGGAAATGATGCCGAAAGTTGCAGAAAATATAAAAAATAAATTGGTTGAAACTTATCCGAATCAAAAAGATAAATTTGAGAAAAAAATTACAATGACTTTTATAAAAAGAATTGGATGGATTTAAAAAAAGAAATTTCAGAAAAAAATGTCTAAAAAAACAAAAAAAGAATTTATGATTTACCATCCAGCTTTGGAATATTTCTTGAAAGGGACTGGAATTGAAGAAGAAGCGATTGAATCTGAAGGTAAAGAACCATCAGCTAAGCAAATTCAAGAGATAATAAGTGAAGCAAAAGAACATGGAATTTCAACTATTTTAGTGCAACCTCAATTTCCAAAACAAAGCATTGACATTATTGCAAAAGAAATTCCAAATGCAAAAATTGTAACATTTAATACAGATGAAGAAAAATGTTTTTGAAAAATTTGAGAAAAATTTGTGGATAGTTTACAATAATTGTTTTTGTGTAATTAATAAATAGAGTTACAAAAATTAAGGGGAAAAAGATGCAGAATAATAAGCAAAATAACAAAAAGTTAGTATCAGTAAAAAAATTTGAATTTTAATTATGGAAAAGATACTATTTTTGAGCGATGTTTCGCTAGATATTTATAAAAGGGAAAAAAATGTTGCGATAATTGGGAGAAATGGTGGTGGAAAAGTCGACTTTGGTAAAACTGATGCTTGGTTTTTTTGAAGAAAAAAATCTGGAGAAATAAATTACTATGTTGACAAGAATAAAAATTGGGTATTTGCCACAAATTAGAGAGTTTGATACTTCTTTTCCGATTAATATTTTTTTGATTTAGTGATTTCAGGACTTACAAAAAAGTCGAATTTATTTAAAAAATTTAGTGCAGAAGATAGAAAAAAGACAAATGATTTGCTTGTTGAATTTGGGATTGAAAAATTAAAAGATAAGTTAATTAGCGAAGTATCTGGAGGTCAGTTGCAGAGGGCCTTGATTGCGAGAGCTTTGATATCGTCACCAGAGATTTTGTTTTTAGATGAGCCTGAATCTTTTTTGGATAAAAAATTTGAGTTTGAGTTGTATGAGAAAATAAAACAATTATCGGATTCTACGATTGTTGTAATTTCGCATGAACTGGATAAATTGTGCTGTTATGTCGATTCGATTTTTATTGTGGAAGAAGAAATTCGTATTTTTGAAGATAAAAATGAATTTTTCAAGAGTGAATTTGCTCACAGGCATGTTCATAATCATAAAATTTAGATTTTTAGCTAACGATTATTAAAAATATAAATTTTTCAAAAATAGTAAGAATACAGTAAAATTAATAAATCATAAAAAAATATTAATATTTTTTTACAAAAAAAGGAAATGCATAAAGAATGGGAGAAAAAAATGGAATTTTTAGAAATTTTTAACTATGCTTTCATGAGAAATGCTCTTATTGTAGGGATTTTATCAAGCATTTGTTGTGGAATAATAGGAACTTACATAGTAAACAAAAAAATGGTGTTCATATCGTCGAGTATCAGTCACGCTTCATATGGTGGAATCGGAATTGGAGTATATTTAATATTTTTTTCAAATTGCCACTAAATGATCCATTGATTTTTTTGGATTAATATTTTTCAATATTATCAGGGAGTATTGATACTTATACTAAAAAGATTTTTTTTGGTGTAAACGGCGATTTAGGAATTGGAATAATGATGTCATTTGGAATGGCGATTGGAATTATATTTTTCTTTTTATGACGCCAGGCTATCAAGCAGATATGTCAACTTATCTTTTTGGAAATATTTTGTTGTCAAATAGCACAAATATAATTTCGCTATTAATTTTAGACATTATTACAATCATATTTTTTTCGTAATTTTCTACAAAGCAATAGTTTATTCAAGTTTTGATGAAAATTTTTATAAATTATATGGCGTACCAGTCAAGTTTGTAAATTATTTTATGATTATAATAATTTCATCAGCGATTATTATAAATATAAAAAAACAATTGGAATTATTCTAATAATCTCAATTTTAACAATACCACAAGCAACAGCGGCAATTATCGCAAGAAAAATACAGTGTAATAATATATTTGTCAATATTATTCTCATTTTTTTAGGAATATTGTTTGGATTATTATTCTCATATTTTTCAATATTCCATCGGGACCAGCTATAATAGTGGCTTTGATTGTTATAATGTTAATTGTTAAAATAGGAGCGTTTGTAAAGGGGAAAAATTGGATAAATTGTGTAAATTAAATGAATTTTTTTAAACTAAAAAAATATTATAAATATAGATTATTATTAAATTTAAAGATAAAAAAATAAAGCACTGAGAAAAAAATTTCTTGGTGCTTTTTTTATAATTATTTTTATTTTTTTAAAAATATATTCGAATCAATTTGAAATTAAACTAATGAAATGGTAAAAAAATTTAGGGTTTTTAAGTAAATAGCCATAGCTTTTTAAGTTTGGTTTTAATATACAATTTTTTTGAAAAAAAGTTTATTTAGTCATTAATCAAATAAACATTGATTTTATTCGATTTTTTTCAAATATAATATAGGAAACAAAAAGAGAAAGAAGTGATAATGATGAATTCACAAGAATTAAATAAATTTATAAAAAGAAAATGTCGATAAAATTTATGATGAAATGGTGAAAATTAGAAGAACTATACATATGAATCCTGAATTGGGTGATGAAGAATTTGAAACAAGTAAACTAATTAAGGAATTTTTGGCAAAAAACAATATTGAATTTTTTGAGATTATAAATACTGGCGTGGTTGCGACAATTTATTAAATAGCGCAAGAACACTCGCGACTTTAGTCGTGAGATGAATTGTACGAAAATTTTAGTAAGCATATAGGGAAACTTGTATGTAGACACGGAGCAAAACCGTGCAACAAAGAAACTGAACTGCTGGGAACTCTTAAAGCTAGTATAACCACAACATAATACCTAAGTGAATGGTATAAGTGTGAAGGTAGCGAAAGCAGAAAAAATATACTAGATGATGCAAGGTTAAATCCTAAACATTATGATAATAGACAATCAGCAGCTAAGCCTGAAAAGGAAAGTTCAACGGCTATCCCTCGTGAGGGGAGTACAATACAAGCGATTGGTATTGGAAGTGGTTTCGCCTAAGGTGCCAAAATACACTATGGATAAGATATAGTCTGTGCTTGTTAGAGATAACAAGAAGTTCAGGGATAATCTCCTTAATTTATTAAGGAGTATATATGCCAAGAGAACTGCATAAGTAGTAGCGAACTTATGTGAACGACGCTTCCCACTGTTGTGGGGTTTTAAAAACTTTAAAAATATTTAAAAATAAATAAATAAAAATATTACTTTTTTGACAGATAAAAATATAGAATACATGGTATAATATCTCTGATGAAAAGGAGGTGATATCTATGTATTTAACTTTAAAAACAACAGGTAAAAACATCTTAGCAAAAAAAGGAGTTTAGAAATTTAAAAATATTTATCTCATGTAGCCAAGAACTTAACTAATGAAGCTATATATAATATTAGACAGTATTATTTTTAATAAGAAAAAAAGTATTTAAGTTATAATGAAAAACTATAAAAATACTTAAAAAAATAGTGAAAACTATAAGAAGTTAAATTCTAATATGGCTCAACAAATTCTAAAAGAAGTAGACGGAAGTTTCAAATCATTTTTTGGACTTTTAAAGACTTGCTAAAAATAGTCAATATGATAATAAGAAAATAAAATTACCTAAATATCTTGCTAAAGATGGATTTACAACTCTTGTTATAGGTTTTGTTAGATTAAAAGATGATATTCTGATAGTTCCTTATTCAAATTTGTTTAAGAAAACTCATCAGGAAGTTAAAATTAAGTTGCCACCTGTATTAAAAGACAAGAAGATAAAAGAGATTAGAATAATACCAAAACAACATTCTAGGTACTTTGAAATTCAATATACTTATGAGGTAAAAAGAAGTTCAAAGGGAATTAAATGAAAAACAATGCACTAGGAATTGATTTAGGTATAGACAATCTATGTACTTGTGTAACTAATAATGGAGCTTCATTCATAATAGATGGTAGAAAATTAAAAGTCAATTAATCAATATTATAACAAGATAAATGCAAAAATTACAAAGTATAAAAAGATAAGCAAAAGATTAAGCGGACAACATTAAGACAAAAAGCGAATAGCTAGAAAGAGAAATAATCGCATAAATGATTATCTTTCAAAAAGCAGCAAGAATAATTATAAATAATTGTCTTAATAATGATATAGGAAAAACTAGTTCTAGGATATAATGAAGATTTTCAAAGAAAATCAAATATTGGAAGTATAAATAATCAAAAACTTTGTAAATATTCCATATGGAAAAATTAAGAAATAAAATAATATATCTATGTAAACTATATGGAATAAAAATTTAAACTGCAAGAAGAAAGTTATACATCAAAAGCAAGTTTCTTTGATGGAGATGAAATTCAATATATGATAAAGAAAAATCAAAAAGAATATATATTCAGTGGAAAAAAAGAATAAAAAGAGGACTATATCAAACAAGTAAAGGTTATCAATTAAATGCAGATTGTAATGGAGCATTAAATATATTAAGAAAAAAAGTAAAGTTGTGGACTTAAGTGTCCTATACAATAGAGGTGAGCTGAACACGCCTGAAAGAATAAGGGTAGTGTAAAGCTATCAAACTTCTTAAAAAATTTTTGAATATTTTTAAAGATTTTAGAACCCTGCGACTTTAGTCGTGGGAGGTTCAGAATGATGATGAGAAAAATAGTAAAAATTATACTGTTGCGACGAGGGCAGATATTGATGCATTGCCGATTTTTGAGGAAAATGATGTGGAGTATAAGTCGAAAAATCTTGGGAAAATGCACGCTTGTGGGCACGATACTCACACAACTATTCAATTGGGAGTTGCAAAAGTTTTGGCGGAAAATAAGGATAAATGGAATGGAACTGTGAGATTTTTCTTTCAACCTGCAGAGGAAACTGATGGTGGTGCTGATAGAATGATAAAAGGCGGTGCTTTGAAATTTGAAAAAAGATCTGCTGGGAATAGTGATTTTGAGGATAAAGAGAAAAATAGTAAAGGTTCTGGTAGAAAAATTGATGCATTTTTTGCACTTCATATGGCACCTGAAATTCCAACTGGGAAAATTGGAGTGAAAGTTGGAAAGGCCCATGCTTGTTCAGCACAATTGAAAGTTACTATTCATGGAGTTTCAGCTCATGCGGCATTACCACATAAAGGGGTTGACGCGATATTAATTGGAGCAAAAGTTTTGGAATTTTTTCAGTCAATTGTGAGTAGAAGAATTGATCCTAGAGAGGGTGCGGTTATTACGATTGGATCATTTAAAGGTGGAGAAACAAATAATATTGTTTGTGACAAAGTTGAGATGCTTGGAACAATTAGAACTCTTTCAAATGAGACTAGACTTTTTATAAAAGAGACAATTGAGAGGGATTTACCAATTTTTGTGGAAAGTCTTGGAGGAAAAGCTGAAGTTAGTATAAGACTCGGTTACGCACCTGTAATAAATAATGAGGAAATGACAGATTTTGTTGCTGAAAATATTGTTGATTTGTTTGGAAAAGATGCATTTGAAACAATTAAAGAAGCGAGAATGGATGTTGAAGATGTAAGTTATTTCTTGAATGAAATTCCAGGATGTTTTTTTAGATTGGGGACAAGAAATGAAGCGAAAGATACGGTTTATGATTTGCATCATCCAAAATTTAATGTAGATGAAGAAGCAATAAAATATGGAATTGGATTGCAATTAAAAAAATATTTTAGAATATTTGAAAAAAATAGCAAGAAATTTTAAAGTAACTATTTTGGAATTGAAGAAATGATTTATAAAATTAGGAGAAAAAAATTAGGGAATGATAAATAAATTTGAAATTGGGCAAAAAGTAGAAATTGAGATTGATAAAATTGTGTTTGGTGGCGAAGGGATAGGACGAGTTGATGGTTTTGCAATTTTTGTGCCGATGAGTGTGCCTGGAGATAGACTTGAAATTGAGATAATTTCTTTGAAAAAAACTTATGGGAGAGGACTTATTACAAGAATTATTGAACCTTCGAAAGACAGGGTTGAAGACTTATCGAAAGTTAGTTTTGAGGATTTTGACGGATGTGACTTTGGAATGCTTAAATATGATAAGCAGCTGGAGTACAAAAATGAGATGTTGAAAGAGGTTTTGACAAAAATTGGTGGGATAAATCTTGAAGAAGTTATTTTGGAAAATATAATTGAGAGTGAATATAAAAAAAATTATCGGAATAAGACAGCAGAGCCGATTTATAAAAAAATGGAAAAAAATTATGACAGGATTTTTATTCGAGAAGATCTCACGATGTTTTTTTACAGCGAAGGAAAAATCTGTTGCGTTCAGAAATTGCTGATAAAATAATAAATAAATTTTTGGAAGAAATAAATAGCTTTAATGGAACGAAAAAAATGAATTTAAAGTTTACAATGAAGTCAATAATAGTGGATTTTTTTGAAGCATATAATGGTTAGAAATAATGAAAAAAACGATGTTATGATTGTTGTTGTTGTGAATAAAACTTCGCAATATAAACATTTAGTTAAAAGTTTTAGAAAAAAATGTATGAAGAAAAATGAAGAAGTAAAAATCAGTTTATATTTCAGTAAAAAAAGAGCAGAATAATGTGATTTTAGGTGATGAGAGTAGACATATTTTTTTGGTGAAAGTTATTTAGAAGAGGAAATTGAAGGAATAAAATTTAAGATTTATCCAGATTCATTTTTTTCAAATTAATAAAAAGACAGGCAATAAAATTGTACGACAAAGCGATTGAATATTTTGGAGAAAATAAAAAAGGAACCGTGATTGATGCGTTTTCTGGGACTGGGACAATTGCGATGATACTTTCTAAAGATGTGGAAAAAGTAATTGGTATTGAAAGCGTTGAAAGTTCGGTTGTTGCGGGGAATATGACTATTGAAGAAAATGGATTGAAGCATGTAAGTTTATTAAATGGAAAAGTTGAAAAAGTTTTGCCAGAAATTTTGAAAAAAGAGAAAAATTAGTGGAATAATTTTTGACCCGCCTAGAAGAGGAATTGATGAAAAAGCACTTAGAAGCGTTGTGAAAAATAAAATTGAAAAAATTGTTTATATTTCTTGTAATCCAGCAACTTTTGCTAGAGATAGTAAATTTTTGATTGAAAAAGGGTATAAATTGGAGAAAATTACTGCGGTGGATATGTTTCCTCAGACGGCGCATATTGAGACGGTAGCACTATTGTCCAAACTCGATGTCGATAAGCATATAGATGATGAAAAAAAGCAAATTGGTTTTGAGGAGGTAAAATATTGATAGAAAGTAGACCTGAGTTTGATAAAATTACATCGTTTGATGAATTTAGTAAATACTATTGGTATCGTGAAGAACTTTCACAGATATGCAAGTCATTAGGATTAGAATATAGAGGTATAAAAACAAGAACTCAATTATATTATTGAGCAGTATTTTAAGGGTAATTTGATTAAAAAAAGTCATCAATAAAAAAACGAAAAAGAAAAAAAGTGAAACTATTACCTTAGATATGCCATTACTTGAATGTGGGTTCTCCTTTAACACACAATTTAGAGAATATTTCTCAATTTTAACAGATGTTTCACCATTTAAATTTACTGCTGATATGGCTACTGCTTGGAGAAAAAGTAAAAAGCGAAAATGATTTGAGTTTTACAATTCAAGATATGCTGAAAGTTTATTATGGAGAATCAGATTATGCCAAGTATGATAATTCGGTTTGTCAATGGAATCAATTTTTAAAGGATTTCTGTGCAGATGAAAAATAGTTGCAACTATTCAAATAAATTAAAAGTAGCTTCCATTCTTTGGAAAGAAGTTAGAAATTCAAGAAATGAAAAAAATTTATTCAAAGAATCTTTTGACTGAATATGCTTATAAAAATAAAAAGAGTATTGCAAGTAGGATATTTTCAGCTTGCTAAACTAACAATTTAATAAAAGCTAACACGAAAAACAGTAAATCAAAAAGGTTTACTGTTTTTCTCTGCCCAAAAGAAAAAAAGCCTTATAGAAAAAGCATCCATAAATATAAAAAGTGTCGTGATACAATACATATGTGACAAAAAAGAAGAAAAAAAGAAAGGTTTCTGATATAATGTAAGCCGATCAAAACTACATATATATACCGAAGCTAGAAAACTGGGATACAGCCGTTCTTATGGAACTATGTGCAAAATAATAAGAAAAATTAGGGATAATAAGCCCAAAAAGCTGAAAAGGCTTTACAAAAGCACAAAAAAAGTGAAGCAGGCTACATATCCTGGTGAAAAGGTTCAGATAGACATAAAATATGTTCAAGAGAATGCATATGTTTTGGAACTAATGACCAGAATTACTATCAAATAACAGCAATAGATGAGTATACAAGAAAGAGGGTATTAAGAATAGTGGATGAAAAAAGTACATACCAGACGACAAAATTTCTAGAAACGCTTGAAGCGGAGCTGGGCTTTAAAATAGAAAAAATACAAAGTGATAACGGCAGGGAGTTTACGAATGCGGAAAATGGCAAAAAGACACTATTTGAGTTAAAGCTGGAAAAACTAGTGATAGAATACATGAGAACAAGACCGTATTCGCCGTGGCAGAACGGAAAAGTGGAAAGGAGCCACAGGCTAGATAGCAATTATTATTTAGGAAAAAGATTTAGAAGTCTGGAAGAATTAAGAAGGTCAGTAAAAAGATATTGCAGCAGATACAATAATATATCAAGAAAAGTATTAAATTTTAAAAGTCCAAATGAAATGCTGAAAGAATACAGGACAAACAATTAGGATAAGACATTGTGTGTTGGAATGCTCACAAGACCAGAATAAATAAGATTTTAAAAAGATTTTTGAAAAAAACAGAAATTTTAAAAAAATTATATGATTTTTATATTGAAAAAAACTATTAAAAATTATAATCAATTAAATATTGTAAACAAAGTAAAGTGGAGTATACTCATACTGAAATTTGGAGGTAAGATATTTAAAAAAATTTCAAAAAAAAATTCAAAAAATAAAATTGAAGAAAAGCGAGGAAATATTATGAAATCAACAAAAAAAATGATTTTGGCAACTTTAATTGGAGTAATGGCTATTGCTTCTATCGGGTATTCAGCTACATCAAGATCTTTAAGAAAAACAACAAGCAAAACTGCAGTAACTTCTAAAAATTTGGTAAGAAAATTTAGCTGCAGCAGCAAAAGTGTGACAGTTGAAAATCTTTCTACAAATAAAGTTAGATTGACAGATGACAGTGGAAAAGTTTACAATTTGAAATTGACAAGATCTGCTAGTGGAGAATTGTATTCAGGAAACGGAGTTTCTATTCAAATAAAAGGAAATGAAGCTGTATTTACAGCAAAAGGAAGCGATGAAAGCTGTAATATGACAAGCGACACAAATTCAAATAAAGACCAAACTGCAAGTAAAAATTTTATTAAGAAAAATTTAGCTGTGATGGTTATCAAGATGTAACAGTTGAAAAATGTTTCAACAGACAAAGTAAAAATTAGCTAATGGTTATGGAAATGTTTATAACTTAAGTTCATCAGTAGCTGCCAGTGGAGAAAAAAATATTCTGACGGAAATGTTTCAATTCATATGAAAGGAAATGAAGCTGTTTATACAGAAAAATGGAAAAAGATAAAAAGTTGTACATTAAAAAAGTACTGGTCATGGTTCAATTGAAGAATAATAAATTTATTTAAAATTAAGTAAAAAAACATTTCAAAAACAAGGAGTTTTTACTCCTTGTTCTTTTATAAATATTATATTTAAAAGTTAAGCTAAAAAAAGTTAAACTAGGAGAAAAAAATTATGAAAAAAATATTTGGAATTTTATTGATTGGTTTTGTTATCAATGTCGTTGGAAGCGCATAGTAAAGATATGAGCAGGAAAGTGAAAAAAAGCCAGTGAGAGCAGAGCAAAAATATTTCAATTAAAAAAATAGAAATGATAAAAATAATAATAAAAAAATTTAGATGAAGATTTTCCAGAGCAAAAAAATGATTGGAATGCCTAATCCTGCTTCGGTGTATTGCATAAAAACAAGGTGGGGAGTCAGTCATAGTGAAAGATAAAGATGGAAATGAATATGGAATCTGTAAATTTAAAGATGGAAAAGAAGTGGAAGAATGGGATTTTTATAGAAAAAAATCATGATTTGACAGAAAAAAAGGTGTTCCTGAAAATAACAAAAGATAATTTTAAATATTAAAATTAATATTTTAAAAAAATTAATTGAAAATAAAAAGTTAAAAAAATAAAAAAATAAAAAAATAAAAAGGTAATTGTTTAAAAAGTGATTGCCTTTTTAACAAAAGATAGCAAGAAGTCTCCGGCTTCTACAAGCGGGAGATGAATTGCTTTTTTTGTAAAAAAATTGAAAAAAAGGATATATCTATGATACAATTTTTGTATAAAATATTGAAGAGAAATCATTAATGATAAAATTTCTAAAGAAATAATATTTAAAAATCAAAAGGAGGTGTAATTTTATGAAATATAATTTAGCATTCAAATACAGAATTTATCCAAATAAGGAGCAAGAATTATTGATAAAAAAGACTTTTGGATGTGTTCGTTTTGTTTACAATATGATTTTGTATACTGCGAATAAATTTTATGAAGAAACTGGAAAAAAATAAAAATAATTACACCTGCTAGTTTGAAAAGTGAAAATCAGTTTTTTTAAAGGAAGTGGACAGTTTGGCACTTTCAAATGCTCAATTGAATATAAAAACGATCGTTTACGAATTTCTTTCAAAAGAGCGAAGTTTCCAAAGTTCAAATCTAAAAAGAAAAGTGTTAAAAAGTTACACGACAAATTGTGTGAATAATTCAATACGAATTGAAGAAAAACAAATATTTGGTTTTGCCAAAAATTGAAAAAAAGTAAAAATTGAAATATCATGAGAAATACCAGAGGATTATAAAATAAAGTCGGTAACATTGACAAACAGTAATGGAAATTACTATGTTTCTGTTTTGACGGAATTTGAAAAAGAAATTCAAAAAAAGTAGCTAGTAATAATGATAAAGTAATTGGACTTGATTTTTCAATGTCTGAATTATTTGTCAGTTCTGAAAACCAAAGGGCTGATTATCCAAAAATATTTTTAGGATGTTAGAAGAAAAAAATTAAAGAAATTACAAAAAAATCATTATCAAGGAAAAGTAAAATTTTTCTAAAAAAATTGGTATAGACAAAAAAAGCGAAAAATATCAAAATTACATGAATATATTAAAAAAATTGTCGAAGAGATTTTTTTACATAAATTATCGAAAAAAATTGTCTGAAACATATAATGCTGTGGTTGTTGAGGATTTGAATATGAAAGGGATGAGCCAGGCATTAAATTTTGGGAAAAGTATAGGAGATAATGGGTGGGGAATGTTTTTGAGGATGGTTGAGTATAAACTGATGTTTTTAGGGAAACAATTTTTGAAGATAGATAAGTGGTTTCCGTCATCGAAAACTTGCAGTAAATGTGGAAATATTAAAGAGGAACTGAAATTATCAGAAAGAAGTTATAAATGTGAGTGCTGTGGAATTGAAATTGATAGAGATTACAATGCTGCAGTGAATATAAAAAACATTGGAAAATTGATGTTGGAATATTAGAGAAATAAAAAAACAGGGCAGGGACTGTCCGAAGAGCTTGGTAAATATATTTGGCTAGCAAAAGCAGGTACTTCCCAAGAAGCTCCCGCTTCTGAAAGCGGGAGTAGTTCACTTTAAACAGAATTTTATAGAATATCTTGAAAAAACTTGTAAATTTTATAAAAAAATTATAAAAAAATGTGTTGACAAAATTGAAAAAAATATTATAATAATCAAGTAATTTAAATTTGCCCGAGTGGTGAAATTGGTAGACGCAACGGACTCAAAAATCCGTCGATTTTATATCGTGCCGGTTCGACTCCGGCCTCGGGCACCAATTTTGAAAAAGTTTCGGCGACATGGTCGAGGGGCTTAGGCAGCGGTCTGCAAAACCGTTTACACCAGTTCGAATCTGGTTGTCGCCTCCAATATAGATTTTTTTAGAAATGATTTGCTGTTTGGTAGTCATTTTTTTATTTTATACGAAAAATTGTGGTATAATAAATAAAAAAATTTAAATTATTGCGAGGGAGAAAAAAATTAATGGGAATAAATAAAAAGGCTTGATTTGGGTGAAATTAGAGACAGAATTGATGAAATTGATAGCAAATTAGTGGAACTTCTGGAGGAAAGACTTACGATTGTTCAAGAAGTTGCACAGTTTAAAAAAAGCAGACTGGGAAAAAAATTTTTTTGATGAAGTTAGGGAAAAAGGAAGTTGTCGCAAAAAAATTTGAAAAAAAGGTAAAAAAATGTGGAACTTTCTCACTATATCAAGATAATTTTTAAAGATATAATGAATTCGAGTAAAGAATATCAAAAAAATTTAAAATTGGAATTAGTACAAAAATATAAATGATTTGGATTTTTTTGACAAAAAGATAGGATATACTGGAGTTCCAGGGTCTTATGCGTATGAAGTTTTAATTAATTTACTGAAAAAAATAATAAAAAAATTTGATGAAAAAAAGATTTGGAAAAATAATAAAAATATTTTTTTAATTTTAAAAAGTCATAAAGATTTGGTGGAAGCGGTAAATAGTAAAAAAATTGATATTGCAATTTTACCGATTGAAAAATTCGATTGTGGGAGAAGTGCGGGATAGTATTGATTTGATTAATAAAAAAAGTATTCATATAATTGGGGAAGTTCAGCATAAAATTTCGCATAATTTGCTTGGAATAAAAGGTAGTAAAATTGAGAATATAAAAAAATATTTATTCACATGAACAGGCATTTATGCAATGCTCGGAGTTTTTGGCTAAACATGACTGGAAACTTAATAAAATGTCGAATACGGCGATTGGCGCAAAATTTGTTTCGGAATGCAAAAATATTGAAAATGCTTGTATTGCAAATAAAAAAACTAAAGAAATGTATGATTTAGAAATTTTATGTGAAAAATATTAATAATGAAAAAAAGAAAAATTATACGAGATTTTTTTGTCATTTCAAATGAGGACATTGTGCTTGACAAAAAGTAATAAAATTAGTATTGTGACAAGTGTAAATGATAAGTCTGGAGCACTTGTGGAACTGCTTCAAATTTTTTTATGAATATCATTTAAATATGGTAAATTTAAAAATCTCGACCTCGTGAAAGTAAGCCATGGGAATATTATTTTTACATTGACTTTGAAGGGAACATTAAAAATGAAAAATGTAAAAAAATGGCACTTGAAAAAGATTAGGGAAAAAAATCAAATTATTTGCAAATATTGGGAAATTACAAAGTTTATAATTTACAATTAAATCAGTAAAATATTTGATTTAATTTAATTTACGAATGTGAATTAATAGTAAAAATTTAAAGGAGAAAAATTTGAGGATGAAAAAAATTATTGATTGTTATTTTGTTTTGTTTTTGTGTAATTGCTTGTGGGAAGAAAAAGCCAGGGAACTGGAAATATAAATAAAAAAATCGTATTCCCAATGTCCAATTAGAAACTAAAAACAATGGAAGATGAAATTAAGGAAATGGTAAATATTTGGAATAAAGCTTCTAGTAATGGGGATTTTTGATACTTTAGAAAAAAATATTGGCAGATAAAATTGAATATTATCAGACAACAGTATCAAAGGATTATTATATTAGGGATCAAAAGAAATTTTTTTGAGAAAAAAATCCAGTTTATGGACAGGTTTTAAAGGGCAATATTGAAGTGGAAAAAAATATCAGATAGACAAGTAAAAAGCAGAGTTTGTGAAGAAAGTTACGACAAAGGAAGGGATAAAAGATTATCCATCATATTTAGTATTTGAAAAAAATTAATGGTGAATGGAAAATTGTTTTTAGAAAGTTATTTAGTTTCTGATGGAAATATAAGAAAACAAAAAAATGCCAAAAATTAAGTTAATAGGTAATTCAGCGGAAGCATATCAATTAGTGAAAAAAATCAATAATTAAACATAATTTAGCTAATGTTAATTGTATAATGGCTTCAGATGGACAAGATGAAAATTATTATTATTTTGATATTCGCAGTGATAATGAAAAAAATGTGGTGGAGATCCAAGTGTAGCACCACGATTATTCAGTTATCAAGTAAATAAGAAAACAGGTGAATTAAAAAAACAGATTCAATGGATTGGGCTGAAAAAAATCGGAAAAAGATCCTTTAACAATGGAATTTCATGCGATAGATTAAAAATTTGAGAGAAATTAAGAATAATTTTAAAAAAATTTAAAGGAGAGATTTGGGATGAAAAAAATTTATTTTGTTAGGAATTTTTATATTAACTTTTATGGCACAGGCTAATAGTTCGTTTAATATTAAAGATAATAATTATAATATGAGTGGTTATTGCTTAGGAATTGGGAAAGCAAAAAGTTGATAAAGTTGATGAATATACTGGAACAACAACTTTTAGAGCCGCTTTATGTAGAGTGGATGATAAAGTTGTAAGGAATGTTACAGTTTTGTTTGACTATATATGTGGATACTAATTATGATATTAGAAAAAAATTATTTTTTTTATTCCTGTTACAGCTCTTGCTCAAGCAAAAATATAATTCAGATAATAATATACTAAGAATGCACATGCAAATGCGTGGAACAGCTTACAAAAAAATTTTACCAGATGGATTCATTCTACCTATAACTTCAAAAAAATATAAAAGAACAAGGTGCTAAAAATTGTAGATGAAGATTTAGTAGAAGTTTATGGAAGCACTTTTAGGGAGTGCCAACAGTTTCTGAAGAGGAATTTTTAGATGAAGATTATTAAAATGAAGAATAGGGAGAAGTTTATGAGAAAAAAATTATATTACTTTTTAAATTTATTTTTTTAGTTTTTAATTTATTTAAAGAAGGATAAAAAAATAAAATATGAGATTAGATAAATTTTTGGCAAATTCTGGAATAGGGACAAGAAAAAGAAGTCAAAAATTATTTTTGAAAAAAAGGGAAAAATAACAGTCAATGAAAAAAATTGTAAAAGATGCAAAAATTCAAATTGACGAGATTAAAGATAATGTGAAAAATTGAAGGTGAAAAAAATTACTTATAAACCTTTTTGTTTATATAATGATGAATAAACCAAGTGGAGTTATTAGCGCAACAGAAGATGGTAAACATAAAACTGTGATTGATTTACTTTGTGAAAAAAATATAAAAAAATTATAAAGTTTTTCCAGTTGGAAGACTGGACATTGACACGGAAGGTTTGCTTTTGCTCACAAATGACGGAGTTTTTGGCGCATAATTTACTCTCACCGAAAAAAAGCATGTTGATAAAAAAATATTATGTGGAGTTAAAAGAACCTTTGACAATTGAAAAAAAGAAAAATTTTTGGAAAATGGAATAAAATTGGAAGAAAAATTTTGTGACAAAAAAAGGCAAAAAAATCGAAATTATTGATAAAGATAAAGTTAAAGATAAAAATAAAAAAATAAAAATATAGATATAAATACAAATACAAATAAAGTAAATTCGGTATTTATAACGATTTCGGAAGGAAGTTTCATCAAGTTAAAAGGATGTTTAAGTTTGTTGAAAACGAAGTTTTATATTTGAAAAAGGGTTAAAATGGGAAAAACTTTTGCTTTCTGAAGACTTGAAATTGGGAGAATATAGAGAACTGAGCGAAGAAGAAATGAATTTGATTTTAAATTAAATTTATTTAAAAAAATAATTAATCGAAAAAAATTTAAAAATATGATATAATTGACAAAACAAAAAGTAAAAATTGGAAAAGTGAGATAAAATGGAAAAAAATATGGACTTTTGGGAGAAAAATTAGGTCATAGTTATTCTAAAGAAATTCACGAGATTTTTTTTGAATTAACTGGGAAAAGTGCAAGTTATAAAATGATTGAAAGACAAATTGACGAGATTGCTCAATTGATGGAAGAGATAAAAATTGGAAAAATTTAATGGGATAAATGTCACAATTCCATATAAAGTGGAAGTGATTAAATATTTGGACGAAGTTTCTAAAATTGCAAAACAAATTGGAGCTGTGAATACAATCACTTGTAAAGATGGGAAATTAATTGGAGATAATTCTGATTATTTTGGATTTTTAAAAACTTTGAAAATTAATAATATTGATGTAGAAGGGAAAAAAGTTTTGGTACTTGGAACTGGTGGTGCTTCTAAGGCAATTTACAATGTTTTGATTGACAGTGGTGCTGAAAGTATCTATCTTGCTACAATTGAAGAAAATGATTCGTTTAAAGTGAGAACTAAAGATAGATTGATTCACTATTCAGCAGTTTCTGGACTTAAAAATATTGAGTTAATCGTAAATTGTACACCTGTGGGGATGTATCCGAATATAAATGATTGTCCATTAAATGACACAAATTTAATTGATACAAATGCCGTAGTTGACATTGTCTATAATCCTGAAGAAACTGTGCTTATGAAAAAGTATAGGCAAAAAGGTGTAAAAGTTATTTCAAATGGACTTATGATGCTTATTTCACAGGCGATAAAATCAGAAGAAATTTGGAACGAAGAAGAATATAGTGTGGAAATTTTAGAAAAAATTCACGCTAGATTGTCTGAAAAATTATATAAATAAATTTTAAAATTTTGAAATTTGAAAGGAAAAGAAAAAAATGATAAAAAAAATAGCACTGGCAATAATTTCTTTAAGTCTTGCAAATATAGGATTTTCTGTGACTAATCAAGAAATGATTGATGCTGGAAATGTATATCAAAAGAAAATTTTTGACAAATATTTTAATGGAGCACCTTTGATTGCGGCTGATAATACGGCTTTGATGAATAAAGTTTATGCGGAAATAATGAGAAATTTGTATGGCGAAAAACAGAGGTTATTTTTGACAAGGAATTCGCAAGGCTAACTGGGAATAGAAGATCGGACTTTAGATCAATGTACGCTTATTACAGCGATTATGTTGTAGAATATCCAAAATTTTTGAAAAAAGCATTTGGAAACTTTTTGCAAGATGTGGGAGATATGCAGTCTTACACTTATACAAATACATATTTAATACTTGAAACTTTTTAATCTGAATATGAATACATATTTGGAAGGCGAAAAAAATGCTGAAACAATTGACCAGAATGTGAACTCAGTTTATGACTATTTATACAGCATTGGAGATTCTAGAACAAAAAGATGATTATAAAAAAATGTCAAGTGGTGAAATGGCACTTTTTGTAGACAAAGAGTACCAAAATTTGGAAAATATTTTGGATAGCCGTGCTGCGGAAGGAAAAATTGAAAAAAAAGCGGCTGCGGGTTCTAAATCGAGTTTGAAAAGATTAAAAAAACTTTATAGCAGTTACGACAGATATTTTGATAAATATATTGATGCTTCAAAATTATCGGCTGAAAATAAAGAAAAAAATTAAAAAAATTGGCAAAATTTGAAAAATATTTCAAATCTTAAATTTATAGCGCAATCGATTGAAAAAAAGATAAAGATAATGATAAAAGCAAGTAACGAATAGGGAAAAGGAGAGTTTTAAGATGAATGAAAAAGATAAAGTTTATGGAGTAAAAAGTCCAATTCAGCCAGATGAAAATTCGACTTTTTGTAAAAGCGTCTGATGTGGAAATTTCACAAAATAATAATTTTGATTTTAGAATATATAATGAGTTGGATGATTTTGCGGCGGAAGTTTTGGAAGGCGAAAAATTATTGGATTATATAAATAATAGAAGAGAATATTTTTTTGAGCCAAAGGAAGCGATTTTTAATGCTTTTGGAGAAGAAGAACCAGGTGAAGCGATTGAGACATTTTCAGATTTTTACTATCAATATTTAGCTAAAAAGGCGGATAGCTTTTTGTATAAATTTATGTCAAAAGGTTATACAGAAGGGTTGAAAAAATTAGTTGAGAAAAAGGGGATTGATCCAAATAAACTTGATGTAAACTGGGAGAGCATAAAATCTAAAGAAGAAAAATATGAAGAATCGTTGATTGATATTTTGTATGCAATTTTAAATTATGAATTAAAAGCATACGGAATGGAAATTTTTGGAATAAATATGGGTTATGAATCAACTTTGTACTTTATAATTCCAGAAAAATCTTTCCTTAGATTAAATAAAGAAGCACAGTTATTTACAATTTTTGATATAAGTTTTCTTGAAACAATTTACAATGAAATTTATGAAGTAACTGGCGATCTTGGTGTCGAAAATGTGGAAATTGGAGATTTTATAGAAAAAAAGATGACAATGAATATCATACTTTGTTTGCAGATAGTTCTAAAAAACTGCATAATAAAAAGATATTGATGAAGATGATGAAACAATGGTAAAAATTATACTTTAATTGGGGGATAAAAAAATATTATGATAAATTTTTGAAACAAAAGATATGAATTTACTTTTACAGCATTTTAAATCTTAAACTTAGAGATGAATTTAAAGATTTAGATGATTTAGTAAATTATTATGGAAAAAAATAAAACTGAAATTTTTGAATAAAATGGAAAAAAAGCAGGATATTTTTATAATAAAGAAGAAAATCAATTTAAAAAGAAAATAGAGAA